>TARA_B110000259_G_scaffold2368_1_pt1 | contig 10164 bp, 9 predicted proteins | sample TARA_B110000259 | Tara Oceans TARA_B110000259 (sample SAMEA4397649) | marine metagenome | biome: Polar Biome; feature: [SRF] surface water layer (ENVO:00010504); material: water (ENVO:00002006), including particulate matter (ENVO:01000060) such as... | depth 5 m | reverse complement strand
CAAATAAAAATGTAATTATTAATGGAAATTACAGGCTTTTAAAGCTTGATAAACTAGATAATCGACCAGTATCTCAAGAAATCCAAAAAGAATTCTCAAAATATCTAAAAAATATCAATGCAGATGCGGTTATATTGAGTGACTTTAGGCATGGTATATTCAATAAAGATAGCATTCCAAGCTACTTAAAATCAATTCCAAAAAAAATGTTTAAGGTTGCAGATAGTCAGGTAGCAAGCAGATGGGGAAATATAACTGAATTCAAAAACTTTGATTTAATAACACCTAATGAGAGAGAATCGAGGTTTGCTTTAGCTGATCAAGATTCAACTGTTAGCTCTTTAGCGGATAGTTTAGTAGAAGTAGCTAATTGTAAAAATTTAATTTTAAAACTTTCTGAAAGGGGAGTTTTCTGTTTAGAAAAAAATAAAAATAAAAAAAGTTTTTTCACTTTAGATTCATTTGCAAAACAAGTTGTTGATTCTGTTGGTTCGGGTGATGCGCTTTTAGCATATTCCACATTGTCATTCCTTGTCTCTAATTCAATAGTAATAGCTTCTATAATTGGTTCTATAGCAGCAGCATGTGAGTGTGAATTTGATGGAAATATTCCTATTAAAAAAGAGATAGTTATTAGAAAAATTAATGAACTAGAAAAAGAAATAAACTTTTTATAATTTGAAAACACTGATAGTAGGATTGGGGAATCAAGGCTTAAAAAGAAAAGCTTATTTAAAAAATGATTTTTGTGGATCTGTTGACCCTATAAACAAACAAGCCAATTATAAACATTTAAAAGATGTTAGCCTTTCTAAATATAATGCTGTGTTATTATGTGTTCCGGATAATGAAAAAGAAAAATTAATTAATTTATGTATTAAAAATAAAAAACACATTTTAGTTGAAAAGCCTCTAAATTTAAAAAAAACAATCCTCAAAAAACTCCAAAAAATATCTAATGAAAATAAAATAATCTTATATACTGCATACAATCATAGATTTGAACCTCATTTTCTAAATGTTAATAAAATTATTAAAAAAAAATCATTAGGTAAAATGTATTATTGTAAAATGTTTTATGGAAATGGAACTTCACAGCTAGTAAAAAATAGTCAGTGGAAAGATTCCGGTATGGGAGTGATTTCCGATCTAGGATCCCACTTATTAGATACTGTAAATTTTTTTTTTGATATAAAGCCAAATAATTTTAACTTAATATTTAAAAAAAATTTTGAAAATAAGTTTCCTGATCATGCTATGTTTATAAATCAAAATAAAGCAAATTTAATTCAATTAGAAGTATCCTTGTGCATGTGGAGAAATAGTTTTAAATGCGATATTATTTACGAAAATGGATCAATTCACATTGACTCTCTTTGTAAATGGGGTCCAAGTAAATTAACTATTAGAACTAGAAAATTTCCATCAGGAATACCCAAAGAAATTAATAAAACTATAATTTCAAAAGATCCAACTTGGGCTCAAGAGTACAGCTTTTTTAAGAAATTAATTAAAAATAAAACATCAAATGATTTATCTAAAGATATTTGGATAAGTGAGATATTAAATAAAATTGTCTAATAATTTAAAGATAGGATTTGCTGGTTTAAGTCATTTGGGAATAACGACTTCAATCGCAGTTTCAAAGTTTAAGGAATTAAGAATTATTGCATTTGATAATGACGTTAATTTGATAAATAAAATAAATAAAAGTAGAAAAATAACTATTAAAGAACCAAAGATTAATACTTATCTCAATAAATATTATGAAAATATAAACTATGTAAGCGATCCCAACGAATTAAAAAAATGTGATATTGTCTATATTTCAAAAGATACAGAAACTAATAGAGACAATATGGCTAACCTTACTGACTTAAATGATTATGTAAATTATATAATAAAATTTTTAAATAAGAAAACTATATTAGTAATACATAGTCAAATTCAGCTTAATTTTATGACTAATATAAATTGGTCAAAAAATAAATTATTTTATCATGTCGAGACTTTAATTTTTGGTAAAGCGTTGGATAGAGTTTTAAATCCAGAAAGAATAATAATTGGTTGTAATGATATAAATAAAAATTTGCCAATTATTTTTAAAAAATATATTAATTTATTTAATTCAAAATTAATTTTAATGAACTATCAAAGCGCTGAATTAACTAAGATAACTATAAATTTATTCTTAATCTCTTCAATTTCGATTACAAATAAAATTTCTGAACTTTGTGAAAAAAACGAAGCAGATTGGTCAAATATTAGAGAAGCTATTATTTCAGATAAAAGAATTGGAAAATACAGCTATACAAATCCTGGTTTAGGTATATCGGGAGGTAATTTAGAAAGAGATTTAATGGCCATTATGAATATTAATAAAAAATTTAATATTAATAATAGTTATTTTGAATCCATCAAAAAAATATCAGTTCAAAGAAAGAAATGGATTTTAGAAACACTATCTAATTTAAATTACTATGATAATGAAAGTTTAAAAATTGGTATCCTTGGTGTTTGTTATAAATCCAACACCAATTCAATTAAAAATTCAGCAGGAATAGAAGTCTTAAAAAAATTTAAAAAGTCTTTAATTAAATTTTATGATCCTTTAGTTTTGAAAAGTGATATTATTAATTTACATAATAGAGTAAAAAATCTTAAAGACATATTTTATAATATTGATATATTAATTATTACAAATGATTGGAGTATTTACAGTAAATTAACCCAGTCTCAATTAAAAAAAATTAAAGATAAAATAATTATTGATCCTTTTAACATTTTAAATAAATTTAATTTAAAGAAATTAGGTATTAGACATATTATTTTGGGAAAAAAAATATGACAAAAACAAGAATTATTTTCATTGGTTCTAACAGTTTTATAGCAAAGAATGTGATTAATGAACTATCAAAATTTAATTATAATATTGTAAAGATAACAAGAAAATTAATTGATTTAGATAAGCAAACTTCGATAAAAAAACTTCATAGTATTATCAAGGATGGAGATATTATTTTTTTTGCTGCTGGAATTGTGCCAGTAAAAAATAATTTAATGTTATTAAAAAATATTAAAATGATTGATAATTTTATTAAGGGTGTCGATACAATAAAAATTAAACACATATATTATCTTAGTTCCGATGCTGTTTATTCTGATTCTATGAAGCCGTTGAATGAAAGTTCATTGACTAAACCTGATAATTTTCATGGACTTATGCACCTATCAAGAGAATTTATTCTTAAGAATACATTTAAAAATACTGATTTAACTATTTTTAGACCCACTTTAGTTTTTGGAATTGATGATCCTCATAATGGATATGGACCAAATAGTTTTTATAGATTAGCTAAGAACAGTAAAAATATTATACTTTTTGGAAATGGTGAAGAAAGAAGAGATCACATATTTGTTGGTGATTTATCAAAATTGATTTCTAAATGTATCAATAAAAATATGGCTGGTGATTTTAACTTAGCTACTGGAAATCTTTATAGTTTTATGGATATTGCTCAAATTATTAAATCTAAATTTAAATTACTTGATATACTTTTGACTGAAAGAAAATCCCTAATGCCTCATAATGGATATAGAGCTTTTAAGATTAATAAAATAAATGCTATATCTAATAATTTTAAATTTACCACTATAGAAAAGTGGATTAAATCACTATAGTTCTAAATCATGATAAAAGTTCCTTACACATCGTTTAAAAAAATCGTTGCAGATAATAAAGCTGAATATACAAAAAGTTTTATTAAAACTTTAGATTCTGGAAATTATATAAATGGAAATGAGTGTACAAAATTTGAGAAATATTTTTCTAAGTATTGTGATGTTAAATATGCCACTGGAACTTCAAATGGTACATGTGCTTTAAGAATGGGTATGGAAGAATTAAATTTAGATTCTGGTTCTGAAGTTATTACTCCTCCAAATTCTTTTATTGCATCGACCTCTTCAATAATATCGAGTAATTTAAAGCCAAGATTTGTTGATATTTGTAATGACTGGAATATGGATATTGACCAAATTGAAAGTCATATCAATTCCAACACTAGAGCTATCATGGCTGTTCATTTAACTGGAAGACCTATGAATATGTTTAAAATTAATGAAATTGCAAAAAAACATAAATTAATTGTTATTGAAGATGCAGCCCAATCAATAGGTGCTAAATTTAAAAATAAAAAAATTGGAAGTTTTGGAGATTTTGCCTGTTTTAGTTTACACCCTTTGAAGAATTTATTCGCATTTGGTGATGGTGGAATGATTATATCTAACAGTAAAAAGTTTGTAAAAAAAATTTCTATTAGAAAAAATCACGGACTTTCTTCAAGAGATACTTGTGATTACTTTAGCTGTAATTGTAGGCTCGATGAGTTTCAAGCTTCACTATTGAATGTCCAAATTAAAAATATTGATAAAATAAATCTCGCTAAAAGAAAAATTGCTAAATCTTACAATGATGCTTTATCAGAATTTGTAACAGTTCCTTTAGAAACTAAAGATGAATTTCATGTATACCAAACTTATGTAATTTTTACCAAAAAAAGAGACCGTTTACAAAAATTTTTAAAAGAAAAAGGAATTCAATCTATTATTCATTACCCGATACCCATACATCTTCAGCCAGCTTCAAAAGATTTAGGTTATAAAAAGGGTGATTTTCCAATTACTGAAAGGCTATCTAAACAAGTTTTAAGTTTACCATCTTTTGTTGGAATGTCTGATTCACAGGTGAATTACGTAATTGATAATATTAAGTTATTTTTTAAATCATGATTAAATATAAAGTACCATATAATTATTTACCACTTGAGTTCAGTCCATCAAATACAAAAAAAATTATTAATAATTGGAAAGGACTTATAAAAAAGACTGATTTTACTCTTGGTAAATATGTAAAAAAATTTGAATTTAATTTTGCTAAATTTATTGGAGCCAAATACTGCATATCGACTAACAATGGAACTGATGCTTTAATTTTATCTTTAAAATCTTTAGGTGTTAAAGCTGGCGATGAAGTCATAACAGTCTGTAATACTTTTTATGCAACTGTAGGAGCGATAGTTGCCTGTGGAGCAAAACCTATTTTGATTGATTGTGATAGTCGATACCAAATAGATATATCTAAAATTGAATCTAAAATTACAAAAAAAACAAAAGTAATAATGCCGGTTCATTGGGGTGGAGCCTCACCAGAAATGAATAAGATTATGAAAATAGCTAATAAATATAAGATACATGTGGTTGAGGATGCCTGTATGGGAATAGGTGGAAAAAATAATCTAAAATCACCTGGTACATTTGGCACTGTAAATGCTTTCAGTATGCACCCCCTAAAGTCTTTAAATGTAATGGGTGATGGTGGTATGATTATCACTAATAATAAAAAGATATTTACGTGGATAAAAAAATACAGAAATCATGGAATGATTGATAGAGACCGTATTGATTTTTGGGGAGTAAATATGAGATTGCAGCCATTACAAGCTATAGTTGCGACAGAAGGTTTAAAAAAAATTAACGATGTAATAAAAAAAAGAAATATAAATGCAAAAATAATGGATAAATTGTTACTAAAGTTAAAACCTCTAGTGATTATTCCAAATAGACCTATTGGTTATACTGAGACTTTTGCTTTATATATGTGTTTAGTTAAAAAAAGAGACCAGTTGTATAAATATTTAATTAAAAACAAGATTGAAGCTAAGATTCACTACCCTATTCCCTTAAATAAACAAAAAGCTTCAAATAATTTAATGTTAAACCAAAATGATTTTACAATTGCAAATGAACAGTCTAAAAATATTATTACATTACCAATTCATCAATATTTGACTAAGAAGCAATTAAATTACACTGCACAAAAAATAAAAGATTTTTATGATTTATAGCAAAAAAAAAATTTTAGATAAAAAAATTATAGAAACTAAAAGTAAAAGTAGTTTTTATGATAATAAGGTTGTTTCAAAGCCTTGGGGTTACGAGTATGTTGTTTATAGAAATCTAAACCATCTTTCAGTCACTTTGTTGAACATAGATTATAATCAATCAACATCTCTGCATTGCCACCCACAAAAAAAAAGCGGTTTTATACTTCTAAAAGGAAAAGCACAATTTCAACTGGGCCTCAGAAAAAAAAACACTGAGTTACATTCTTCCCCGTCAAAACGAATGATGGCAAGAGGTCTTTTTCATTCAGTGAAATCAGTTTCTAAAAATGGATTACTTGCATTAGAGTTTGAAACTCCTGTCGATAAGAATGATTTAGTTAGATTCAAGGACAGTTATGGTCGAGCTCAAAAGTCTTATGAAGGAAAACAACACACAAAAAAAATTGAATCAAATCACTTAAAGTTTAAAAAACCTATTTTTGGAAAAAGTCAAATTTATAAAATTCATAATGTTGAAATTTCATTAGAGGTCCATAAAAATTTTAAAGAGTTATTAAAAAATAAAAATACTACTATTTTTGCAGTCTTAGATGGTTCTATTTGTGATAGCAGTGGAAGAAAAGTACTTTCTTATGGTGATATTATTAAAACAGATGATTTGAAGATACTTTCACACGTATTTAAAATTAAAAGACAACTGAGTGTAGTGAAGGTATATAAGTTGTAAATGATAAGATTAGCTGACTATGTAATTAATTTTTTAGAAGAGAAAAAAATTGAAACAGTTTTTACTGTCAGCGGTGGTGGTTCTATATTTTTATGTGATGCTCTCTACAAGGCTAAAAAATTAAAATATATTTCATGTCATCACGAACAGGCTGCCGCGTATGCCGCAGAAGGATATGCAAGACAAAAAAATTCTATTGGTTGTTCCATAGTTACTACTGGACCTGGAGGCACTAATGCGGTTTCTGGAGTGTCATGTTGCTGGGTAGATTCTATACCAATGGTTTTTATTTCTGGCCAAGTTTACCTAGATCAAACTGTTAGTAATACTGGAATTAGACAAATTGGAGTTCAAGAAACTAATATTATTCCTATCGTTGAATCAAATACAAAATTTTCAGTAATCATACAGAACCCAAATACAATTAGATACAATTTAGAAAAGGCTTTCTATATTGCTCAAGAAGGAAGGCCAGGACCAGTCTGGATCGATATTCCAGCAAATATTCAAAATAGCCTAATAGATCTATCCAAACTTAGACCTTTTAAGTCAAATAAAAAAAAGTCTTACAATTTGGATCAGAAGATCAAATCTATAGCTAAACTTATTTATCAATCTAAAAAACCTCTTATTCATTTTGGTCATGGGGCTAGAATTAGTAATGCTGATAAAATTTGTAAAAAATTTATTAATAAACATAAAATTCCATTTGCTTTAACATGGAATGCTTCTGATTTTATTGAGAACAATCACCCTTTATTTGCCGGAAAGCCTGGTGCTTTTGCTGAGAGAGGTTCTAACTTTATTGTTCAAAGTAGTGATTTGTATATTTCTATTGGTAGTAGGTTACCATTTATGGTTACAGGATATAATTCAAAAGATTTTGCAAGAAATGCAAAAAAAATAATGATTGATATAGATGAGAAGGAACTTAATAAAAACAACTCTTCATTTATAGATATACTTATTCAATGTGATGCAAAAGTCTTTATGACTAAATTGTATAATTTTATGAAAGTTATAAAAAAAGAAAACTTTAATTGGAACAACTACTGCAGATCAATAAGAAATAAATTTCCTATTATAGAAAAATCTTATAAACACCAAAAAAAAGTAAATTCATATTACTTTATTCAAGAATTATCTAAAGCCCTTGATAATAAATCAACTATTGTAACTGATATGGGCTTGTCTTTTGTAGGTACCCATCAAGCATTTAAAGTTAAAAAAAATCAAAAATTATTTACAAATTCAGGTCATGCCCCAATGGGATGGGGGCTACCAGCTTCTATTGGAGCTTATTTTTCAAATAAAAATAGAAATACAATATGCCTAACTGGAGAAGGCGGTATACAAATGAATATACAAGAGCTAGCTACAATTAAACATCATAAAATCCCCATTAAAATCTTTATATATAATAATGGAGGCTATTTAACAATTAAACAAACACAACAACACGGATTTAATGGAAGAATTATGGGATCAGACAAAAGTAGTGGTATTTCGTTTCCTGATTATAAAAAAATTTCTGAAGCTCATGAAATTGACTATATTAAAATTGAAAATAATACTAATCTAGATAAGAAAATTAAAAGTATTCTAAAAAACAAAAAACCATTAATATGTGAGCTGTTCATGGATCACAATCAAGATCAAAAGCCAAAAGCTATAAATAAAAGACTACCAAATGGTAAAACTATTCCTACAACTTTTGAAGATATGTATCCTTTTCTTGAAGAAAATACTATAAAAGAGAACTTGTATGAATAAAAAAAGAGCCTTAATTATTTCTTCTGCATTAGTTCAAGATCAAGAGTTCGTATACCCGTACTATAGACTTTTAGAAGATGGTTTTAATCTAGATGTTTGTTTAATTGAAGGAGAACCTGTTAGCGGGTTTTTAGGAATGCCAATACCCCCAAATAAAAATCATAAAATTACCCCGCTAAGTAAAATAAGTACTAAAAATTATGATTTTCTAGTTTTACCAGGGGGTGTAAAATCAATGGAAAAAGTAAGACTTGTTAAAGAAGTATTAGATTTTATTTATAAATTTAATAAAGAAAAAAAAATAATAGCTTGTATTTGCAGCGCTGCACAACTTTTAATTTCTGCTAAAATTGTAAAGGGCAGAAAGATTTCAGGATATTATAGTATGCAAGATGATATCACAAATGCAGGAGCTATTTATAAAGATCTACCAGCCGTTATTGACAAAAATATAATTACTACTGCTCATTATAAAGATTTAGGGCCTTGGATGAAGGCAGCTTTAGAATTATACTATAAAAAAAAATCTAAGTGAGAGAATTTAATTTACTTTCCGAATACCCTTTACCAAAGGAGCCAAGGTATGTCTCTGATTCATTTAGAACAATTGAAAATAGAATTACAGCCACTTATAGAGATAAATTTTTTTTTGATGGAGATAGGAATAATGGATATGGTGGATATAGTTATGATGGTAGGTGGAAAAAATTAGCAAATAAGATAATTCAAGAATATAATCTCAAAAATAATTCTTCATTTATACATATAAATTGTGAAAAAGGTTTTTTGATACATGATCTTTTATCTATTAATAGTAAAATAATTACTCTAGGGATTGAAAATAGTAATTATGCCTTTGATAATGCTTTTGGTAATTCAAAGGATAAAATAATTAAATCTGATTACTTAAATATTAATCAAAAATCAAATACTTACGACTTTGTTTTAGCGATTGGTGTTGTTTATGCATTTAATTTGAAAGATGCAATCCAATCAATAAAAGAGATACAAAGATTATCAAAAAAAAATAGTTTCATTACTTTAGCCTCATATGACGATAATGAAGAATATGATTTATTTAAAAAATGGACGTTGTTAGGAGCTACGATTTTAAGAAAGGATGAGTGGGTGAAGGTATTAAATCATTGTGACTATGATGGAGATTATTGCTTTACAAATGCAAAAACTCTAAACTTAATCCATAAATAAAATGAAAAATGTTATTATTACAGGAGCAACTAAGGGTCTCGGACTAGCTTGTACACAATCATATTTATCTAAAGGATTTAAGGTGTTTTGTTCTGGTAGAGATAAAAAATTTATTAATAAGTTAATAAATAAATACCCAAAACAAATTATTTTTATAGATAGTGATATTTCTTCCCCTGAAGGAATTAAGTCATTTACAGATAAAATAAAAAGTAAAATCAAAAAGATTGATATAATTATACACTGTCTTGGTGGAGGTCTGGGTCTCAAAGATCCATTAATTGAATATTATGATTTTCAAAAGTTATTTAATATTAATATTGGAATAGCAGCAGAACTGAATAGGGTTTTAGTAAAATTAATGAAAAAAGAAAGTTATATAGTCTTAATTGGCTCTACTGCTTCTATAGAAGCTGTTGGTTCAGTTGGCTATAATACAATTAAGTATTCCATAGTTTCTTATGTAAAAAGTCTAGCTTTAAACTTAATTAGTAAAAAAATATATGTTTCTGCTTTATTACCAGGTGCATTTGAAGGAAATGGAAATGC
>TARA_B110000259_G_C14033679_1_pt1 | contig 10179 bp, 10 predicted proteins | sample TARA_B110000259 | Tara Oceans TARA_B110000259 (sample SAMEA4397649) | marine metagenome | biome: Polar Biome; feature: [SRF] surface water layer (ENVO:00010504); material: water (ENVO:00002006), including particulate matter (ENVO:01000060) such as... | depth 5 m | reverse complement strand
CCCCCTGTTTAGAAAACAAAAACCATTACATCAAAGATGCTGCTAAGTTGCTCTCTGATTTATTATATGAGATTACAATTATTAGGTTATAGCTCAAATTTTCATTACAATGAACTTTGAATCGTCACTAACGTGAAGAAAGTTCTAACCAGAATCATCGGTCTAAACCCAAATTTAACGGAAACCAACTGACATGCACTGGCAAAATAGACGAGAATTTTTTCGTGCTCATCTGGAGAGTAAAACTTGTGCTTACCCTGCTTCTGTTTACGACCCTATTTCCTCTAGGATCGCAGAAGATCTTGGGTTTGAAGTGGGTATGTTTGCTGGGTCGGTTGCATCTTTAACGGTACTGGGTGATCCAGATTATATATTGCTCACGCTCAATGAATTTGCACAGCAGACTTATCGTATTTGTCGGGCTAGCCAACTACCGATTATGGTCGATGCAGATCATGGGTATGGCAACGCTTTGAACGTGAAGCGCACGGTTGAAGAGCTAGAATCAGCTGGAGTGTCTGCACTTTCAATAGAAGATACTGAATTACCTCGCCCATTCGGTAGCGGGGGTAAAATCAACTTAATCTCAATTGAAGAAGGTGTTGGTAAAATGAAGGCGGCAGTGGCTAGCCGATCAGACCCTTCGCTTGTCATTGCCGCTCGTAGTAGTGCTATTTCGGTCACTGGCATTGACGACACTCTTGCCAGAATTAAGGCCTATCAAGAAACGGGCGTCGATGCTATTTTCCTGACTGGTATCAAACAAAAGCAACAACTCGAAGCCATTACCCAAGAATGTAAGCTACCATTATTTTTAGGCGGCGCCGGTGATGACATTATGGACTTGAATTATCTCGCTTCTCAGAATGTCAGCCTTTGCTTGCAAGGACACCAACCGGTCATGGCAGCCATACAAGCAACTTACGACACACTCAAAGCGTTACGAGAGGGTGTTAAACCGAGCGATCTTAACAATCGTTTCAATAAAAAGTTGATAAATCAATGGTCGAAAGTCGACGTTTATGATCAGTGGATAAAGGACTTTTTGGAGTAGCATATGTCTATATTTAAACCAACGCTCGACACCAAGGTGCCACCACCGGTCGTTGCCACGATTATAGCAGTGGCGATGTGGAGCCTGTCAGCTTATGGGCCTGTTATTACTTTATCAGCCGAAATAACTGAAACTTTAATCCTCTTATTAGTCATTGTAGGTGTTTCGTTCGACGTTTGTGGACTGCTCGCTTTTCGCCAATCAAAAACAACCATTAACCCAATGGACCCGAACAAAACCACAGCCTTGGTAACCAGTGGCATTTACCGCTTTAGCCGCAATCCGATGTACGTTGGGCTTGTTTTATTTTTGACTGCATGGGCCATTCAACTTTTAATGTTATGGCCATTCATTGGCCCCGTACTTTTTATTATCTATATTAATCAATTTCAAATTAAACCAGAAGAACGTGTGATGGAAAGTAAATTTGAAGATGAATATTCAACCTATAAAAATAAAGTCCGGCGCTGGCTTTAAGCAAACTAAAGGTTTTAGTATAAGGTAAACAGAAAGAGCTTTTTATTGCTCTTAGCTCAAATGCTTTAAGTCATAATCTTTTAGTTGAAGGCACTCTAACTACTGTTAGACTTCTTTTATATTTAGCTACGAACTTTCACTAATGACAACTTCAACTATCGACATCAGTCTGACTGATATATACGATCTCGCCCAAACAACCTTGTTGAAATACGGCGCTAACCAGGAAACTGCAAATGCTGTTGCCAACACCGTCACTATTGCAGAAAGAGATGGTTCAATTTCCCATGGACTTTTTCGTATTCCTGGATATATTAACGGGCTTAAAAGTAAAAAAGTTGATGGCACGGCCAAGCCCGAAATAGAGCAAGTCACACCAATCATCTTCCGATGTAACGCTAAAAATGGTTATGCGCCAGTCGCCCACCATTACAGCTTGCCCCTTCTGATTGAGGCCGCAAAAAAATTCGGTCTTGCTGCTGTCGCTATTCAAAATTCACACCATTTTGCCGCACTCTGGCCTGAAGTTGAACAAATCGCTGAGGCCGGATTAGTCGGACTCACCACAGTATCCTACCTGCCCTGGGTTGCACCTGCTGGCGGAACAACACCCATATTTGGAACCAACCCAATGGGTTTTGCATGGCCCAGAGCTGGCAATAATCCAATTGTAATTGACATGGCAACTGCATCCATGGCAATGGGTGAAGTGATGATAGCTGCGCGCGATGGTCACGAAGTGCCACTGGGCACAGGGCTGTCCACCTCGGGCGAATTAACCACTGATGCTGCCGAAATTGTTAAAGGTGTTTTATTGCCATTCGGTGGTCATAAGGGATCCGCTATTGCATTGATGGTAGAACTGTTATCTGGCCCAATGGTTGGCGAAACCTTTTCTTATGAAACTCAGGCAAATGACAATGCGGAGGAAGGGCCTGCACGAGGCGGTCAATTCATTTTAGCAATGTCACCAAATATTCTGTCAGGGAAAAATTCCAACAACCAGACGGATCGTTTTTTCGAAAAATATGATGCCATTAAAGGCGCCCGACTACCCGGTGCAAGAAGACATAAAAACAGAGAAGATAAGGGACCTCGAGCCGTGAACGCCGCGTTGATAAAAACCATTAAACAGTTTCGAGACAATAATTGAGAACCCAAAATTAAATAATCACCACAGTTAGGCCCATTTTTTACATGCTATAACAGATTCATCATCTCTAACGCTGACTCGCTTAACACTAATACAGCCATTCCCGTCATCGTTGCTAGCACCACGCTGTTAGTCTTCCACATCAAACCAATGACACACAACAAGGCGATTATTTCTATTGAGCTCCCTTGCCTAACTGCGGGCACCAGAATGGCCATAAATGCACAGCCTGGCAATGCTTCAAGCACCGGTCGTAATCCCCCAATATGCCTAACTTGTAATCCAAGTAAGTATCCACCCACACGTGAAAGATAGACAATCACAGCTATCATTGCGATGGCAATCAAAACCTCTTTACTGTCAATCAGTTGCTCAAGCATATTTTCGGCACTCATGCACGACCGCTACTATAATACCAACCGACACCGATCCAAGCAGTATCAAGTAATTTGGCGACCCCAATTCATACAGCAGAAGCGAAGCCACTCCTGAAGTAATCCATGGTAAGGCATTTGCACCTGATCCTTTCACAAACAGAATCATCATTGTCGCCATTACCATAGGTCCAGCAAAATTAAGTGAACCTAAATTAGCCTCTGCAAACCATCCTGCCAAATTCAGTCCAACCCAGGTAGAGAGCACCCAGCTAACCATTAATGAAACGCCATAACCAAAGACATAACCAAGCCTGTCGACCTTTTTATCTAGGCTCAATGCCGTCACAACACCCGGATCATTTAATAGAACCAACCAAACAACACGGCGTAACAAACTATGTCCATCAAAGTGGTAGGTCATCGACATCCCTAGCAAGACATTTCGGCTACTCACTAGCGCAACCGACAAAGCGATGGTACCCAATGGTAATGGCGACTGCCAAAATTCAAGGGACACAAATTGGGCTGACGCACTAAAAACGGACGCGCTCATCAATAGCGATTGCCATTGTTCGATACCGGCTGATACGGCGGCAATACCAAACATTACACCGAACAGGAATGTCGAAATAAAGTAACCGCCAGAACAGCGGATACCCAGTTTAAAACTTTGAAAAGTGGACATATCAGGGTGCAATTACAGAAGACTAATTGAAAGGCATGCATAGTATCACTCTAGGAACCACTAAAAATAACAATTAAGATCAATAAATACTATTTGTCTCTAGAGCTCTGTTAAGCTGATCCAAATGCTGACTTTAAATGAAACCAAATCAGGTCGCTCAATGTCAAATTCCTTATTATGTTTAAACCTATATTGATTAGTCCTATACGCTCAAAAAGTATACTGATCAGATCGGCCCTAAAATGGCTTTTATTAACAGTTCTACTCAATGGCTGCAGTTCCACATCACTTGTTTACAATAATTCCAACTGGCTCATCCGTGGCGAAATTGATGATTACTTCTCACTCACTAGCCTCCAACAACAGCAGCTAAAAACCCATATTGACGGTATTATCCAATGGCACAGAAAACAGGAACTCATTGAGTATGCTGATCTGCTCAACCAATTCAGTCTTCAATATGCTGATGGACTAACCAGTAAGGAACTTAATATAGTTGTCGACCAAGTTTCTTCTGCCCGCATTCGGCTTGTCGAGGCCAGCATTCCAACAGCCCGACAACTGTTATTAACCATCAGTATTAGGCAAATTGATTACTATGATCAAACTCTTATCGAAAAGAAAGTCGAACAAGCCAATAAACTAGACATGTCAGATGAAGAGTATGCCGACGAAAACTTCTCCCGTTTTATTGACATCATTGAACAGTGGTTCGGCGATCTTAATGAAAGTCAAATGGCACCATTGAGACTTATAAGTGATGCACGTCCAGATAACCGTCAATATTGGTTTGAGCGAAGTAAACTGAAGGGCCAAGAATTTTCTGACCTTTTGCGAACGCGTCCCAATAAAGAGGAAATCGAGCAATACCTACATGACCGATTTGTTGAGTTAAAAAAAACTGATGTTCAAGAACACGACAATAGCCTTCAAGTAAGACTTTATTGGTTGAACGCATTATTAGACATTGACCAAGTTATCGATACAAAACAACGTGAATACTTTATTAATCGTATGACAGATTATTCATCTGAATTTCTTGAGTTGAGTAAAAAATCAAGCAAACCAGTTAAACTCAGCAATCAAAAATAAATTTATCATACGTCATTGAAGAATCAACTTTTTTTAGGTATTTGATATAAACTTAAAATAGTTAGGCTTAACGTCTTCTGGCACCTGATCTTAGACTTATATTTAATTACCAGCAAACATGATGACTCCTGATAAAAGCTAGAATAGTAGTATTTTATTGCTACCTATTATTTGTCTTAACCTTGTCTATTTCATTCAACACGACTAATAAAATGGTTGTCCCAGGCTATATTTCTGCTTGAATTAATTCGACTTAAATGACTCCACTTACCGGATTTGGCATTAAGGAAAATCATCTTACCTTGCCCACTGGTGACTATAAATTCACCTTCCAAATCCGTTGGTGCGATACCACTACAATCACTCAACGTGGCAAAGTTGATATAGCCTTGAGTTGCTCCATTCCAGAGTGTGATTAGATTTCCACGCGGGGACGTTACCGCAAACCAACGCCCACTGATATCAACTGTAATGCTGGAGCAATAGCCACGCATTTCATGCTGAATTGTCTCCTCTGCTGCCTGCGGTGTTATTGGTTGACCGAATTGATGAAACCCAACGAGAGTTTTATTCTGGCTTAAACTATCCTGATCTTGAAAGGCCAAACCCACTAAACCATCTTTGGATACAGCCAAATGTCGAATACTCAGGCTCTGCTGAGATTCATGTAATCTGTACCGAGCAACAAAGTCACCACTTTCTGCATTCAAGTAAACTAGTGCTGATTGCATTGAATCTAGGTTCAACTTTTTGCGACCAGAATTTGGGTGTGTTTGAATACCACCGATAGCAATTATAAGATGCTCACCATCCGCTGACAAACTCAGCTGATGTGGACCAATGCCATGTGCATCCCATTCTGCCACTTGTTGATAGTTGCGAGAAACGTCTCTGACACCTATAACCCCACGTGCTTCATCGTAAGCGTTTTCGGCGGTGAATAGGTAGCGCCCGTCAGCACTAAAACAACTGTGACCATAAAAATGTCTTCCCCTCAGCGCTTTTTGTTGAGTAATTACCTGACCATGGATGGCATCAATCACTGACAAGTATGTCCCCGGCCGCCTAGCCATACACAACAGATGATTCGAATTTGGTGAGAGCGCTAGGTCATGAGCACGTCCAGGCGTGGCTGTATAAAATAGTGGAACACCATCCTTAATATTAATAGCGGCTATACCATAGTTACCGTTCTCATCACGAAAAGCACCATAACCCGTCGTTGACTTCACCTCACTCAATAAACTCCAGCCCAACAGTGGCGCTAGCGTAATCATGCCAATTATCTGCCGACGAGAATGTAATTTCTTTTTGGCATTTGTGCTATTCATTTTGAAAGAGCTACCTGTCGATTATTCATTCTGCAACTAGTCACCATCAAAACTATTGAAACCCAACGGCGACTGATAAACCACAGTGGTATAGTGCTTGATTTGATTTGCTAGCTGCTCCAAACTATTAACGAGTGATAACAGTATTTGACGATTACGCTCGTCACTGACCGCCTCATTGATCGGTAAAGATAATTGCGCCAGTTGTTGTTGCGATAACCCTATTAACTGATCGATTTTTATTGCTATCGATTGACTCGTTTCAGTTTGATTGACCACGCTATTCTCAAGGTTATAAAAATTATAAACATATGAAACTGGATCAAAAAATAGTCCTATCGTTTGCAGGTTTTGACGTATATTCGTCATTGATAACCCGCTACGCCATAACTCAGCTCGATACGGTTTAGCTTTTTCGATAGATTTGTCAAGCGGTCGAACTATCTTTAAAGTCTTAATCAAATCTACCTCACCATACAGTAACCTTAATATATCAATGCCAATGTCTTTTTCCACTTGCAAATTGTTGTTTTCATCTAACAGCCCGTTTCTATAACCATCGCCCTGACGAATCCAGTCATCAATAAGACCCTCCGATATGACTTGCTGGTTATAACTTATGGCCTGAATAAACTGACAGCGAAACTGACCCGCTATATTTATATTCGTAAACGAATCAAATGCTTTTTCTCCATAAAACAAAAGTTCTAATGCAGTGACACCCTGAACACCGACGCTGAGCTGAGTAAATTTTGAATGATCTAACAAAGAAGCATTTTGATCTGTTAATAAGGACCTTAATTGACGACCAACTACGTTATGCTTATCGGGCCAGTACTGAATTCTATTTTACCTAAATAAATATTTAGCTGGTCCTTTTCGGAAAAACTCAATTGACATCCAACTATTAACATAGCTTGAGAACCGGTCTCGCAGGTTATTTAAGCTTGCATCACTCGGCTGTTTACAAGATTTAATAGCTTGCTGGTTAAGTGCCACAGCAGATTGAAATAAATGACGATAAGCTGGAATTACTATCTGTTCCAACAAACCAACGTTCAGTTTACGGAACTCTAGACTATCAGCAGCTATCGATTGCAGGCTACAAAAGGCCAGTAAAAATCCGACTAGATATTGCGTAGTCATTCTATTTGCAATGTTTATACTTTTAAGATTCATCACAATGACTCTAGAAAAGTAATCAATGACTTTCTTTGAACTGATGTCATTTCAATCACTTTTTGTTTCGTCAACTGAGCTTCCCCGCCATGCCACAGGATAGCTTCGAGAAAACCACGGGCTCTACCATCGTGTAAGAACTGACTATGCCCATTCACCATTTGAGTAAGACCAATGCCCCACAAAGGTGGTGTTCTCCATTCTCGCCCACTGGCAACACCTTCACTTCTATTATCAGCTAATCCCTCGCCCATATCGTGTAACAGTAAGTCAGTATATGGCCAGATCTTTTGATTAGACAACGCCTTTTTATTGTCATCGGCACCTGTTGTATAAGAGGCCTTGTGGCATGTCACGCAACCTGTTTCGTAAAATAATTTCTTACCGGCTAATACGGTTTCATCACCCACGTTACGACGCGCTGGGACGGCTAAATTTTGAGTATAAAACAACACTAGATCGGTCATTATCTGTCCAACTTCACGATCCTCATATTGAACTGAATCACCCGAAGGTGCCCATAAACAAGTACTTTGATTGATAGTGCAGTCACCACTTGGCGCTGATTGTTGAGGTGTTGATAAACCAATATCACCATTAAACGCGACTTGATTCTGTTGATCTAGGGTCGGTTGACCTGCTTTCCACCCAAACCGGCCTAGTTGAAGGTTTTGTGTGGACATATTTCGCGACCAAGCTGGTCGCCCTGAAATACCATCATTGTTTAAATCATCAGGGTCGGCCTGAGCCAGAATATCAACCTCTGTTATCATTTCTAACAAACCCAAACCAATCATTGGCGGCGCTATGCGTGCAGAAATTAGTGTTTCAGGATGCATCGGTCCATAACTTAAGTTGACTATATTATAATTCGGCTTTCGCAAGGTGGCTAATTCATTATCAGATAACAGAACGTCAACTTCTTCATATTTGATTTGAATATTCCCCTCTGACTTGTGCCCTTTTATCGAGAAATCCTGTAATTGAGTACCGTAATTTGGTTCGGGTATAACCGGTATTAGCAATGAATCCAGAAGCGCCTGTTCTTGTTGTGACTGAGCAGGTATAGACAGTTTCAATAACATCGATACAGCATTATCTTCTGGCCAGTTGGCTTTTGGAGGGTGTCCACGTCCGTCTTTAAGGTGGCACCTTTGACAGGACTTTGCGTTGAACAAAGGACCTAATCCATCAGATGCTTTGGTTGATGCTGGTGCTGAAACCCATATTTTACGAAATAAACCATTACCAACTTTGAAGTTTAATTCCTGATCGAACTTCAAGTTTTGAGAGGCATGCGAAAATGAATTGCGGTTAATTGATTTTAACGAAGTAGCAGAGCCACCAGATAAATGTTCGTCAATTGCTGGTTGAGAAAATTTAAGTTGAGTAACGTCAGGTGTTACAGCAATCGTAAGCAGGCTCAATGTACTGCCTACGATTACAGTTAACACTTGCGCTAAAAATACGCGCCAAAGCATGATTGACTATTGGATCATACTGATCAACTTTGGGTTATCAAGGCTATCAGAACCCTCTATATCAAGAGATTCGAGCCCTAACGCAATTGCTACAGCACCAATCGCTTTAGTTTGTTCGGTAAGCGCAAAAATCGCAGCTTGTACTTTTGCGTTCCCTTCACTATTGCCAGAACCAATCATTTGATCATACGCTTCACCATTTATTGCGGTATTGACCAAAATCTGCATTTTACCCATTGTTAAATCTAGCTTCGTTAACAGTGCCTTATCGGCTCCAGAGTTCTTTGCCTTTACTAGATCAGCAAGCGATGGGCCTTCTAGTAACTTACCATTGATTCTTTGGTAACGTCCGGTATATACATTTTGAATACCCAACGCATCATAGTAATGGGAGTAATGTGTGTTATCACTAAAGCAATCGTGCTCTTCTTCTGGATCATGCAACATTAAGCCCAGCTTCATTCTTTCACCCGCTAGCTCACCATAAGACAAGCTACCCATACCAGTCAAAATCATGGCTAAACCGACATTTGATTCAGCATCTAAAACAGCAGCCCTAGCTTCCCCTGTTGGGGCCCATTGATTTACCATCCATTCGAGATCAGTGATTAAAAGCTTTATTGCTGACTGAAGGAATTGTATACGACGTTCACAATGGCCACCGGTGCAATTTTGGGTGTCATAATCTCTAACTGGACGGTTTCCAGCGCCAGCATTAGTTCCATTTAAATCCTGCCCCCACAACAGAAATTCGATCGCGTGATAGCCTGTGGCAACATTTGCCTCGACATCATCCACTTCGTGCAAGGTATCGCTAAGCAAAGCTGGAGTAATATCTGAAGTGTCAATGTTACGACCACTAAGCTGTAAAATATTATTGGCAATAATATTTGCCGAATATAGGTTATTCTCTTCTGATACATCTCCATAATTAGAGGCTACATAATCAATTAAACCCTCATCTAGAGGCCACGCATTAACTTTCCCTTCCCAATCATCAACAATTGGATTACCAAAACGAAAGACTTCAGTTTGTTGGTAAGGTACACGTGAATCGACCCAAGCTTGTCGTGCAACATTTAAATTTTTCAATGTTGGTTTATCCACAAGTTGATCAACCGCTTTTTCCAACCATTTAGCAGTTGTTAGGGAATCACTATAGCCTGCTTGTGCAATATTCGCATAATGCTCTAGTACTGTCTGCTCTATTGGATTTGTTTCTGAATGAGCCACACTAGAAAACCCGCTAGCAACACTCAGCATAGAAACTAAAAGTACGCGCTTTAAAACCATTATCTAACTCCATTAAATGTTTAATATCTAAAGGTTAGATGTTAATGAGTTTTATTC
>TARA_B110000259_G_scaffold61889_1_pt1 | contig 10233 bp, 9 predicted proteins | sample TARA_B110000259 | Tara Oceans TARA_B110000259 (sample SAMEA4397649) | marine metagenome | biome: Polar Biome; feature: [SRF] surface water layer (ENVO:00010504); material: water (ENVO:00002006), including particulate matter (ENVO:01000060) such as... | depth 5 m | reverse complement strand
AACTTCTAGATAAAAATCACCAAATTTATGGAATTGATAACCTTGATAATTATTACAGTGTAAAATTAAAAAAAAAAAGATTAGAAGAGTTAAAAAAATATAAAAATTTCATATTTTATGATATTGACATCACAAATAAAAAAAATATAAAGAAAATTTCTAAATTAAAAATAAAACTTTTATATCACTTTGCTGCCCAACCAGGTGTTAGATATTCACTTGTTAATCCTAAGAAATACTACGATACAAATGTTAAAGGCTTTGAAAATATTCTTGATATTATAAATAAAAAACAGCTAACCAAGGTTATTTATGCTTCTTCAAGCTCGGTGTATGGAGACCAAACAAAATTTCCCACAAAAGAAGACAGCCCCTTAAATGCTAAGAACCCCTATGGTGTAAGTAAAATGATGAACGAAAATTTAGCATCTATATACAGCAATATTTATAATCTAAATTTTGTTGGTTTAAGACTATTTACTGTTTATGGTGAATGGGGAAGACCAGACATGTTTACCTTTAAATTACTTAATTGTATTAAAAAAAATAAAATTTTTTATCTGAATAAATCAGGTAACCATAAAAGAGATTTAACTTATATTAAGGATGTAGTTAATATTTGTACTAAACTCATAAACTACAAGGCCGACAAAAAAAATGAAATCTTTAATATTTGTAGTAGTAGGTCAACAAATATAAAAAATTTAAAAGAAATTTTTCTTAAAAAATACCCAAATGTAAAAATAGTAAATGCACCAGCAAATAAAGCAGACGTAAAAGATACTTTTGGCTCAAATCAAAAAATAAAAAAGGCAATTAACTATAGAAAATTTACCAAATTCGAGATTGGAATAAAAAATTCTATAGCATGGTTTGAAAATAACAAAATTGAAAAGTTAATTCAATAAACCAGTTTCTTTACAAGAAATTTTAAAATAGCATTTATAAAAATTAAGATGACAAAAAAAATATTTTGTTTATTATAAACTCTTATATTACACTCTTCTAAGAGATGATTTATAAAAGATACTTTACTTGAATAACCACCCTTAGACACAATTCCAATTATTTTACTTTTGCTTGTTGATCCACCGATAATTTTTTTTTTAATTATTAATCTATAGTATAGATCATAATCTGCTGAATGTTTAAATCTTGTATTTAGCAATCCATGTTTCCAGAAGACTTTGCTTTTTAAAAAAAACCCAGCCGAATGAGATGTTGCAAAATCAAAATTATATAATAATTTTTTTTTATTTACTCCAGATTTTAAAATTGAGGCTTGGGTATAATGTCTTAAAACTGTACCAAAAACATAATCAAAATTCTTATTTTTTTTAAAAGTTTCGCTAACAACCCTTAGGGCATTAGGTTTTAATATATCTCCACTATTTACAAAAACGATAATTACACCGTTTGCTAATTTAATTCCCTTATTCATTGCAAAATAAATACCTCTATCTTTTTCTGACAAGACATGGCAAATTCTATTTTTATATGTATTAATTTTCTTAATAGTATTATCGGTAGATTTACCGTCAATTACGATGTATTCAAAATCTCTATAATTTTGAAATATAATGCTTTTAATAGTTTTTTGGATATTAGATTCATCATTCTTAACAACCGTAACGATGGAGAAATAAGGTTTTTTTAATTTTTTTTTTTTCATATATAATTTATACAATCATAATAAATATATATTAAATAAATAAATATTTCATAAATTAAATGTCAATAATAGTTGGTATCACCGGTCATACAGGTAGCTTAGGAAAAGAAATAATTAAATCAAAATTCGGTTTTAATTATTCATTTTTTAAGGGTGATATAAGAAATAAAAATAAAATATCTAAGTGGATAAATAGTAAAAAATTCGATGCAATAATTCATTTAGCAGCAATAGTACCAATCTCAATAGTTAATAATAATAGAAATAAAGCTTATCAAATTAATTACATAGCAACTAAGAATATTGTTAATGCTGTAAAAAAAAATAAAATAAAATGGTTTTTTTTTGCGTCAACATCCCATGTATATTCTTCAATAAAAAAAAATATTAGTGAAAAATTTAAAACAAATCCAATTTCATACTATGGAAAAACAAAACTATTAGCGGAAAGATATATAATTAAACAATTAAAAAAAAGTGATAGTAAATATTGTATTGGTCGAATATTTAGCACTACAAACAAAAATCAAAAAAATAATTATTTAGTTCCTGATTTAAAAAAAAAAATAAAAGAATCTAAAAAAAAAATAGTCTTATACAACTTAAATCATTATAGAGATTTTATTTCAATGAAAGATATTTCAAAAATTATTTTTTGTTTATACGAAAAAAGATTTGAAGGAGTAGTTAATATTGCATCAGGTAAATCCTTATGTTTAAAAGATATTGCAAGATATATTTCAAAATACTATAAAACAAAAATCGAATTTAAAGATAATATCAAAAAAACTTATCTAGTAGCGAATATTAGTAAATTAAAAAAAATATATAAAAAAAAATTGATCAAAAATCTGAAGGAATTGATATTTTAGTAAATGATAAAAAAAATTTTTAAAAATTTTATATTTCTACATCAAGCATTGTGAGGCATAACAAACTATATTTGCATTATTAAGTAATTTTTTTAAAAATCCGATATTAATTAAACAATATGTTAACATCTATCTAATAATAATATGAAACAATTTTTTAAATCAAAGGTAAAAAAAAAAATATTAGTCAAGCTTAGATATGTAAAAATATATCAATTTACTATGAGAATACGGCTTGAAAATAATTAAAATTTATAAAAAATTCTTATAAAATGATAAACAAAAACTACATATCCATTTTAATGACAAATTATAATAAAGGGGAATTTTTAAATAGATCCCTAAAAACAGTTTGTAGTCAAAGTTTTAAAAATTATGAAATAATTATTTTTGATGACAGTTCCACTGATGACTCAATTAATATTATTAAAAAATATAAAAAAGTAAAATTAATTGTTAATAAGTTTAATAATAAAAAAAAATCTGGTCCCCTCAATCAAATCAAAGGTATTATTGAATGCTTTAAGAAATCCAAAGGGAATATAATTTGCTTATTAGATGGTGATGATTGCTTTAAAAAAGATAAACTTATAACAATTGATAAATTTTTTAATAACAATAAAAAATTAAATTGCGTATTTGATATTCCACTACATAGTCGTGCTCAATTTAATTTTAAAAAAAAAATAAAAAGACATTCAATATGGCCAACAATCTTTCCTACAAGCTGTATATCTCTGAGAAGAAATTTTTTTATAAATTTTATTAAAAATGTAAAAAAAAAAAATTACTCTAATTTAGAAATAGATGCCAGACTAACTATTTTTTCAAAATTCTACATGAATGAATATAATATCCTTAATAAAAAATTAACGTATTATAATTATGATCAAAATGGCATTACAGCAAAGATTACAAGATTCTCAAAAATATGGTGGATAAGAAGATCCGAAGCATTTTCTTACCTAAGAATTATTATGAAAAAAAAAAAGAAATTATTTGTCTTTAGTTTTGATTATTATTTTACAAAGTTTTTAACATTTTTATTTATAAAGTAATATAATTACTAATTATGCTTTTTTTTTATTTTCCTTTAATTTTACTGTCAATATTAGGGTATGGTTTTTTTGTTAGCAACAAAATTATTAAATTTAACAATTACAATTTAGGATATCAGGGAATTATTGGAATATTTTGTTTATTATTAATTTCTTATACAAGTACACAATTTCTAGCACATAATGAAATATTCAATTCATTAATTTTAACAATCGGATTAATTTTATTTTTATTGAACATAAAAAAAATTAATTCTAGTAAAAAAAATTTTAAATTATTGCTTATAATATTTTTACTATCACTTATTTTTATACTAGTTGGAAAAAATCATGATGACTTTCATTATTATCATTTTCCATACATTATTACCCTAACAGAATATCCTCATCCACTGGGCCTAGGATCTCTTAATCATGGTTTTAAAACACATTCATCAATATTTTTATTATCATCATTATTCTATTTGCCAGGTGCAAAATATACTTTATTTAATTTAGCTCCTGCTTATTTTTTAATATTTTCGAATTATATCTTTTTAAAATTAATCTTTGATAAGGACGTACAAAAAAACTATACATTTATTACATTTTTAAGTCTTTCATCTCTTGTATTTATTAACATATTTTTTTATAGGCTTGGAGAACATGGGACAGATAGATCTGCAATGGTTTTGATTATCATGCTAGTTGTAAATTTACTTCTTTTTGTTAATAAAAGTAAAGAAAAAATAGATGACAATTATTTAAAAATTTTTACTATTATTTTTACAATTATTGTTTCTTTAAAGGCATTTTATTTAATTTATGCCTTAATTTTAATTCCGTTAATTTTGCATGTTTATAAAAAAACTAAATCTATAAAGTTATTTTTCAATATGAACTTATTACTGTGCTTGTTGTTATTTGGATTTGTATTGTTAACAAATTTTTTTAACACAGGGTGCCTTCTATTTCCTGAGAAAAAAACTTGTTTTTTTAATTTACCATGGTCATTATCATTGGAAACAGTTGAGTATTTGAAAACGCATTATGAAAACTGGGCAAAAGCAGGATCTGGCGCAGGATATAATTTAACAAAAAGTGACCAATTAGATTATATTTCCAATTTCAATTGGGTAGGTAATTGGATTGATAAATATTTTTTTAACAAAATATCAGACCTAATTTATTCTTTACTTTTTATTTCTTTATTTTTTATAAGTGTATTCAAAAGATCAAAAATTAAAGATATTTTTAATAGACAATATAAAACACTATCTTTTTTATTATTAATAATTTTTCTAACATGGTTTTTACTTCACCCTACATTAAGATATGGTGGGTATCATTTATTTTTTTTTCTATTCTTTATTCCCATAAGTATTTTTTTAGAAAAATATAGTAAAGATAAAGAAAATTTAAACAGTAAAATTATGGTGGTACTTATGATTACTGCTCTAGTGTTTTTGGGTAGAAACGTTAGTAGATTAATTAAAGAATATAGAATTTACTATTATCAGCCCTTTATAAGCATTAACTACCCTCTTAATAAAAGCTCTTTTAGAATTAAAACATTGATGAGAGATAAAATTAACAATGATAAAGCAAAAAAAATTTATAAAAATAGGTATAATTTTAGAAGTAATTAAATATGAATTTCCTATTCAAAATTATTGATTATTTTTACCAGAAAAAAAAATATTCTTTTTTAAAAAAAAGAATTCCAAAACATATTAGTACTTTTATTGATGTTGGAGCTCATCATGGAGATACAATTATTGAATTTTTAGATATTTTTTCAATTGACAAAATTTACGCGTTTGAACCAAGTCAAAAAAACCTCAATAAATTAAAAATAAATATGGCAAAAATAAGAAATATCAGCCTCACAGAAATAAAAATATTTCCAGTTGGTCTCGGCAAAAAAAATGATATTTTACAATTAAATGAGATGGTGGATGGTGTTTCAAATACATTTAATAGTTTAAACAATAATTCTAAATATTTAAAAAAAAAAAAATTTATTACAACTTTATTTGGAATAAAAAAATTTGTTCAAGATAAGGTGCCAACTAAAATTATTCCATTAAAAGAATTTATAGATCAAGAAAAGATAGATAAAATTGATTTTATTAAAATTGATACCGAAGGATTTGAGTTTAATATTCTTTTGGGGCTTGAGAAAGATATTAAAAAAGTGCAATTTATATTATTTGAGCACCATTATGATAATATGATAATTAAAAATTACAAATTTAAAGATATACATAAGTTATTACATGATAATGGATTTAAAAAAATTTTTAAAATAAGAATGCCGTTTCGAAAAAGTTTTGATTATATTTACGAGAATAAAAATTAATTTAAAGTCAAAATTATATATTTTATGAAAACTATTTTTTATTGGTCACCATGTTTAACTAAGGTAGGTACTGTAAAATCCACAGTAAATTCGGCAATAGCAGTATCAAAATATTCAAACGAAAAATATAAAGTAAAAATAATTAATACCTGTGGTGAATGGGATGCATATTCAGAAATATTTAAACAAAATAATATTGGATTAATTGAGTTTAAATTTAAGTTCTTCTCTTATTTGCCTAAAAGTGGTTTTTTAAATAGTAGAATCTCATACTTAATAATAATTTTATTTTCATTTTTCCCACTTTTAAAAATTTTAAAAAAAGAAAAACCCGAATTTTTTATTATGCATTTACTTACGTCACTACCAATAATATTAAATAATTTTTTCAATTTTCAAACAAAATTTATATTAAGAATTTCTGGATTTCCTAAATTAAATATCTTTAGAAGATTTTTATGGAGGAACTATTCAAAAAAAATTTTTAAAATAACATGCCCAACAAAAGATTTACTCTCTTTTCTAAAGCATGAAAATATTTTCGAAACAGATAAATTAATTTACTTACAAGATGCAATTATAAATATTCAAGACTATGTTAAAAAAATTAATATAGAAGACAAAGTTTTTTCTAATAAAATTGAAAATTATAATAATTATTTTTTAGCTGTTGGAAGGTTAACTAAACAAAAAAATTATTCATATATGATTTCTGAATTTATTAATTATTTAAAAATGAATAATGAAGCTATTTTATTAATAATTGGTGAAGGTGAAGAAAAAAATAAATTAAAGGAACTGATAAGAAAAAATAATATTTCTAATAATGTTTTTCTTTTAGGCAGAATTAACAATGTCTATCCTTTTATGAAGAAAGCAAGAGCGTTAATATTGTCGTCTTTGTGGGAAGATCCAGGTTTTGTGATAATTGAAGCTGCATTTTCTAATTTATTTGTTATATCCAGCAATTGCCCAAATGGACCAAAAGAATTTTTAGAGAAGGGTGAAGCTGGATATTTGTTTCAAAGCAATAAAAAAGATGATTTAAAAAATAAGATAAAAGATTTTGTTAAAGAGGAAAAAAATCTGAAAAAATTTAAGATAAAAGCTAAGAAAAATTCATCAAATTATTCATTATTTAGACATTATTTAAGTTTAAAAAAAATATTATCAAATGAAAACTAAACACAAAATATTAATAAATTATACTTGATAGAGTAAATACTAAAATGATTTTCAAATAAAGATATGTCCTTAGTGAGTATAATAATGCCATATTATAAGAAAGAACCTTATATAAGGGATTCTATTAAATCTATATTAAATCAATCATATCAAAATTTTGAAATAATCATAATTAATGATGATATTGAAAATAAAGATTTTATAAATATGATTCCTAATTTAGATCATAGAATAAGATTAATACATAATGATCAAAATTTAGGAGCAGGTTTATCTAGAAATAAAGCAATAAATATTTCGAAAGGAGAATACATTGCTTTTTGTGATTGTGATGATTTATGGGAAAAAAATAAACTAAAAATTCAGTTAAATTTTATGAAACAGTTTAATCTTAAATTTAGTTTTACAAGTTATAATATAATCGATGAAAAAAATAATTTTCTCAAAATTAGGAAGGCAGCTAATTTTGTAAATTTTATAAATCTTAGAAACTCTTGTGATATTGGTTTATCAACTGTAATAGCCAAAAAAAATATTTTTGATAATAATAAACGTCAATTTACTAATCTTAAAACCAAGGAAGATTATGTTCTTTGGTTAACATTTGTTCAGGAGGGCATTGAAATGAAAGGAATTGATCAAAGTTTATCTAGCTGGAGAAAAAATAAAAATTCATTATCTTCATCCACTTTTCAAAAACTCATTGACGGCTACAGAGTTTATCGAGTTCATTTAGGATATGGTAAGATTAAATCAATATTTTTTTTAATAAACCTTTCTATTAATTTTATTCTAAAAAATTAATATGATTTTTTTATATTTATTAACATTAACAATAATTTTTTTATTTATTAATAAACTCTTAATCCAAAAAAAAATATTAATAAGTGAAACAGGAGATTTACATCAAAAATTTGCTTCAAAATCTTCTGTACCTCTGACGGGGGGACTATTCATTTTTTTGGGATATTTTTATTTCATAAATGAAAAAATTTTTTCATTTATGATTTTTTCATTTATAATTTTTATTTTAGGAATTTTTTCTGATCTTAAATTGATCAAGTCAGCTAAAAAAAAATTGTTATTACAAATTTTTCTAATTTTATCTTATACAGTATTTAATGATGTTCAAATCAATGACACTAGGTTAACGTTTTTAGACAATATTTTACACAACAATTATATAAACTATTTATTTGTCACTTTTTGTATCTTGATTATTGTCAACGGTTCAAATTTTATTGATGGCATGAATACACTATGTGTTGGTTATTATTTGTTAATAACTTTTATTATTTTTTATTTACAATTAAATGAAATAATAGCCCTAAAATATATATCGATATTTTATATTCTTATTTTGCTTTTATTTGTTTTTTTATTAAATATAATAAACCAACTCTATTTGGGTGACTCTGGTTCATATTTACTTGGCTTTAGTTTTTCCATTTTTTTAATAAGTATTTATAATTGGAACCAATATATTTCTCCATTTTTTGTAGTCTTATTACTCTGGTATCCAAGCTATGAAAATCTATTTTCGATTACAAGAAAGAATATTATCAAAAGATCTCCAATGTACCCAGATGCCAAACATCTTCATCAATTAATATTTTTTTATATTATCAAAAAATTAAACAGAAATATTTTTTTGGCAAATATTTTGACCGCACAAATAATAAATTTTTATAATCTGATTATTTTTTTTATAGGTTTGAATTTTATACATAATTCAATAATACAAATACTTTTAATTCTTTTTAGCATTGGCGTGTATACTTTATTTTATCTTAAATTTTTTAAATTTAAATATCAAAAAAGCGTTTAATCAAGATGAATTATAAGAAGCGAGATTTATATGAATGGTATTTTAATTTCTTGGTATTGATTTAAAAGTTATGTTATCACTTACAAAATTTAAATTTTGATGAAGAAAAAAATTGCATTAATTTTTGGGGTTACAGGTCAAGATGGTTCATATCTATCTTCGTTTTTAATAAACAAAGGTTATTTAGTTCATGGTATAAAAAGACGGTCTTCTTCTCTTAACACTAATAGAATAGATCATATTTACCAAGATCCTTTTGAAAAAAAGAGAAATTTTTTTCTACACTATGGTGACGTTACTGATGCTATTTCAGTTTCTAGCTTAATTAAAAAAATTAAACCAACTGAAATTTATAATCTTGCAGCACAGTCTCATGTATCTGTATCTTTTGAGGTACCAGAATATACAGCAAATGCAGATGCCATTGGTGCTCTTCGAATATTAGAAGCAATTAAATTTCATGGATTTCAAAAAAATACAAAATTTTATCAAGCTGGAACATCAGAAATGTTTGGGAAAGTTAGAGAGGTTCCTCAGTCAGAAAAAACACCTTTTTATCCAAGAAGTCCCTACGGTGTTGCAAAAGTTTATGCACATTGGATAACCATTAATTATAGAGAGGCATATAATATTTTTGCATGTAATGGGATATTATTTAATCACGAGAGCCCGGTAAGAGGAGAAACTTTTGTAACTCGAAAAATAGTCATTGGTCTTTGTAAAATTAAATTAAAAAAACAAAAAATATTATATTTAGGCAATATAAATGCAAAAAGAGATTGGGGACATGCCAGAGATTATGTTGAGGCGATGTGGAAAATGTTGCAACAAAAAAAACCCACAGATTATGTAATATCAACTGGAAAACAATATACAGTAAAAGAATTTGTTAACCTAGTTTTAACTGAATTAAATATAAAATTTTTTTGGAGAGGCAGTGGGATTAAAGAAAAATGCTTTGATGAGTCTGGTAAATGTTTAGTGGCATGTGATATTGAGTATTTTAGACCGTTAGAAGTAGATACTTTACTTGGAGATTCACGCAAAGCTAGGAAGGAACTAAATTGGAAACCTAGAACTTCTATAAAAGAACTTGTAAGAGAAATGGTTGATTATGATTTAAAAAAAATTATTAATGATTAATTCTAAGTCAAATATTTATGTTGCCGGTCACAAAGGTTTAGTAGGAAGTGCAATAATCAGAAAATTAAAAAAAAATGGATTTAAAAAAATTTTAACAGCAAGTAAATCAAAATTAGACCTCACCAATCAAACTA
>TARA_B110000259_G_scaffold136773_1_pt1 | contig 10245 bp, 7 predicted proteins | sample TARA_B110000259 | Tara Oceans TARA_B110000259 (sample SAMEA4397649) | marine metagenome | biome: Polar Biome; feature: [SRF] surface water layer (ENVO:00010504); material: water (ENVO:00002006), including particulate matter (ENVO:01000060) such as... | depth 5 m | reverse complement strand
TTTTTTGGGTTTTTAAAAACTGAAGATGTCATTGAAGAATTGCAAAAAACGAATGACATAGTAGAAGTTAGTAGTGGTTTAACAATGCAATTATACAGACCAGCTTTTGCGGTCACTAACCCACGAATAAAAAAAGCACTAAAAGTCACCAAATTGCTGTCCATAGGTTGGAGTGTTCGCTCATTAGATACAACTGCTAGAACATCTGAAATGATATTTAAACGCACCACTAAAAACCTTTCTAAAGGTGATGTTGTTTTACTTCACGATACAAGTTTAAAATCAATTGTAGTATTGGAACGGCTTTTGCTATTTTTACATGAACAAAACATGGAGTCAGTTACTATAGATTCTTTATTTAACATAAAAGCATATGCTTAAGATCCTTTATATACTGTTTTTTATGGTTTCGGCAGTAAATGCACAAACCAAAATGAGTAGTGCCGAAGCTGTCACGTTAAAAGCCAAAGTAAAAGCACATGCAGCAAGTGTAAATACATTGTTAAGTGACTTTACACAATACAAACATTTAGATTTTTTATCCAACGATATTGTCACTTCTGGTAAATTGGCATTTAGATCTCCAAATATGGTAAAATGGGAATACACAACACCATTTAAATACTCGGTTTTATTTAAAAACGAAACTCTTTTTATTGATAACGAAGGAAAGAAAAGCAATTTAGATATTGGCTCCAACGAAATGTTTAAGCAGCTAAATACACTTATTATTAATAGTATAAAGGGTGATATGTTTGATGAGAATGAATTTAATATTCTCTATTTTAAAAAAGAGATAAACAGCGAAGTTCATTTTAGCGTAAAAGACGGAAAATTTTCGAAATATATAAAAGCATTTCATATTATATTTAATGAAGAAGGTCATGTTGTAGAATTAAAAATGATAGAACCTTCAGAAGATTATACACGAATTATTTTTAAAAACCGAACTGTAAATGTACCTTTAACAGATGCGATATTTCCTGAGTAGTTTTTGCTTGCTTTTTATAGCATGTGGCTCGTATTCCAAAAAACAAAATTTTCAAATTGAGGAATCGTTAAATAGTAGTATTCACAATTCCTATTTTTCAGATGAGACTAAAGATTATGTATACAAAGCAAATATCGCTGTTTACGATAATCATTTTAGTGGTATTTTTATTGTAAAAAAAATAGCTGAAGCTAATCACCGGATAGTGTTCACAACAGAGATGGGAAATAAAATTTTCGACTTTTCCTTTATTGGAGATCTTTTTAAGGTGAATTACATCATTGAAGATATGAATAAAGCACTTTTATTAAACATATTGAAGAAGGATTTCACTGCACTTGTTCAAGAAAAATTACAGGTTATTGAATCATATTCTTTAAAGGGCTCGTTAGTTTATGAAACTGAGATATTGAATAAAAAACATTTTTATTTTAAAACAGAACAGCTCGACAAAATAGTTCGTATTGGTAATGGTAAAGAGAAAGTTGCCTTTTTATTTTCAGATATTAATGATACTATTACAAACCAAATTAAAATTTTGCATTCAAATATTAAGCTGAGTATTAATTTAAAATCTATTAACTAAATGAAAAAAATATTTTTACATTAGTTTTTATTACTATAAGTACACCTGCATTTTATCAAATAACAATCAGGCCTGGTGTTAGGGCTGGCGGAAACTTTGCAGATTTAACCAATGTAGAATACAATACTAAAACAGATGTTTTGGGAAGTTATTTAGATGAGACAGTATTAAACACGGTATTTTAAATAGGAGTAACCAATAAATTCGATTTTTAATGAGTAATTCACTTGAAGGTTTATATACATTAGATAATTTAACGGTTGTTGATACTAAAGCAACAGCTAACATTATGATTAACAAAGATCATATTGTTTTTAAAGGGCATTTTCCTGATAATCCAGTAATGCCAGGTGTTTGCATGATGCAAATTATAAAAGAAATTACGGAGAAGATTGTAGATAAAACCTTGTTTATGCAATCTGCAAGCAATATTAAATTTATGGCAATAATTAATCCGTTTGTGACTCCAGAATTAGAATTACAATTGGATATTATTGAAACCGAAGGAGGTTTTAACGTTAAAAACGTTTCTAGATTTGAAGAGACTGTGGCTTTAAAATCGACGACTAATTTTATAGAGAAATAATTTAACATGAAACTCTTCCACGCACTCTTATTGGTTGTAAGTGTTAATCTTTTGTCCTTAGATATTAATACAGTTAGGGATGCCTATAGAGAAGTAGCTCAAGATAATTCGAAAGTCGAAGCTTTTAGCACACTTCTTTCAAATGTTTCTAAGAAAGATAATGTTGTCTTAGTCGCTTACAAAGGAGCTGGAATTACGTTATTAGCTAAAAACAAAAAAAAGATTCAAGACAAAAAATCTTTATTTATAGAAGGTGTTTCTTATGTTGAATTTGCCATAGAAAATTCTCCAAATAACATTGAAGTTCGTTTTGTTAGATTAGGAATTCAAGAAAACATACCGAAAATTCTAAAGTATAAAAGTAATATTGAAGAAGATAAACAGTTTATTTTAAAACATTTTAAAGATATTAGTTCTTATAATTTAAGAAATCATATTAAAGACTATATTTTACAGTCTAAAACTTTTAGTGATGAAGAAAAATCAGTATTTTCGAGAGACTAATGCTTTAAGGTTTCAATGATGTGAATAACCAGTCGATCAATCAAAAAATTATAGATTTTAGCTTGTGTGTGTTGATTCCAACATACAATAACGATCGTACTTTAAGGCGTGTTATTGATGGTGTCTTAGAATACACCCAAAATATTATTATTGTTAATGATGGTTCTACAGATTCAACTTCAAAAATACTTTCCGACTATCCGCAACTTCAACAAATTCATGTCGAAAAAAATAAAGGAAAAGGTAATTCTTTACGCTTAGGATTTAAACATGCGGTAACTTTAAACTATCAGTATGCAATAACCATAGATTCTGATGGTCAACATTTTCCAGAAGACATTCCTGTTTTTGTTGATGAACTTGAGAAAAGTGAAGACAAAAATATATTACTTATTGGTGCACGGAATATGAGACATGAAAGTGTTCCTAAAAAAAGCAGTTTTGGAAATAAATTTTCTAACTTTTGGTTTTTAATAGAAACAGGTATTAAGCTTCAAGACACACAATCTGGTTTTCGACTATATCCTTTAGAGGCATTAAAAAATTTTAAATTTTACTCTTCAAAATTCGAATTTGAAATCGAGGTTATAGTCAAATCAGCTTGGGCAGGAGTTGCCGTTAAAAACATACCTGTTCGCGTATTATATGATGAAACCGATCGCGTTTCTCACTTTAGACCATTTAAAGATTTTACACGCATAAGTATTTTAAATACGTGGTTTGTTATCGTTACCATTTTCTATATCAAGCCAAGAGATTTTCTGAGAGGTTTAAAAAAAAAAGGATTTAAGAGATTCATAAAAGAAGATTTACTTGGTGCACAACCACCTTATAAAAAGGCCCTGTCTGTGGCTCTAGGTCTTTTTATTGGGATATCTCCTTTTTGGGGGTTTCAAACCATACTTGTATTTTTTTTAGCACATATTTTAAAATTAAATAAAGTAATTGCCTTTGTGTTTTCTAACATCAGCTCACCTCCTTTTATCCCTTTTGTTTTATGTGCAAGTATAAAAATGGGAGAATATCTTTTAGGTGTAGAATTAAAGTACACTTTGGAAGACATACTAGAGAATTTTGAAATATTAATTCACCTCAAAGTCTATATTGTTGGTGCTTTTTCATTGGCGATTTTGGTATCGACAAGTTTAGGGCTTTTGAGTTATGTTTTGTTTTTAATGTCTAATAAAAAAGGGGCACTCAATAATGGATAGGTTTTTTTATAACATATATCAAAAGATTGGTTCTAAAAAACTATTGAGTTTTAGTGTTATGCTTTTGTTATTTTTAGGCTTACTCTTTGTAGCTTCTAAAATTGAATTTGAAGAAGATATCACTAAACTCATTCCATTAAACGAAAAAACTTCAGAGACGCAAAGGGTTTTAGAAGCCACGAATTTTGCGGATAAGATTATTGTAAATATCTCACGCAGTTCAGATGGTTCTATAGATGATATAACGCAATATGCGTCTCAAGTTATTGATAGTATCAATAAATCGTTTAGTCAATATGTTAGAAAAATTCAAGGAAAAATTGAAGACGAGGATGTTCTTGGTACTTTAGATTTTGTTTATCAAAATTTGCCACTTTTTTTAGACGATAATGATTATAAAACCATTGCCAACAAAATTCGAAGAGATAGCATTGAAGCTATAACAAATAGTATTTATAGAACTTTAGTGTCGCCTTCTGGCTTTATAGCCAAAGAGGCGATACTAAAAGATCCTTTAGGTTTGTCGTTCATTGCATTAAAGACGCTGCAACAACTTAGTTTTGGGGATGATTTTATTTTGCACAACGGTTTTCTAGTGAGTAAAGATAAAAATCATGTCTTACTATTTATAACGCCAACTCTAGGCTCTAGTGAAACGTCCGAAAATGCAAAATTCGTTGAAAACCTATATGACTTAAATAGTCAACTTAATAAAAGTTTTAAAGACAAAGCACAAGCCGAATATTTTGGTGGTGTGTTAATTGCCGTGGCAAATGCGAAGCAAATCAAACAGGATATTCAACTTACAGTTGGTATTGCCATGAGTGTGTTACTGATTATTCTTATTCTGTTTTATAAAAAGCTGAGTATTCCAATCGTCTTAATAGTTCCAACGCTATTTGGTGGATTATTGGCAGTTTCCTTGCTTTATGTGATGCGTGGAAAAGTTTCAGCTATTTCTTTGGGTATTGGTTCTGTGTTATTAGGTGTTACTTTAGATTATTCGCTTCATATTTTAACACATATACGCAGTAATAACAATATAAAATCGCTTTACAAAGAGGTTTCTAGTCCTTTGATAATGAGTAGTTTAACAACAGCTTTAGCTTTTTTGTGTTTATTGTTTTTAAATTCGCAAGCCTTACAAGACTTAGGTATTTTTGCAGCAATTAGTGTTATAGGAGCTTCTGTTTTTGCATTGCTGTTTATTCCGCAAGTGTATAAGGAATCTGTAGAAAAAGTTAAAAAGAAAACACCTATAGACAGACTCGCTAGTTTTCAGTTTCATAAACAAAAGGGACTTATTATAGTTCTTGTTGTTGCATTTGTTGTGAGTCTGTTCACCTATAATAAGGTGACTTTTAATAAGGATATTTCAAAGTTGAATTATGAGCCACAGCATTTAAAAGATGCTCAGGTGCGTTTAGATTCCTTAACGAATATGGCTTCAAAATCCGTGTATTTGACTGCTTATGGTGATTCTGAAAATGATGCGCTCCAAGTAAATGATGCTATTTATAAAAAGCTTGAAGAACTTAAGAACAAAAATCAAATTATAGATTTCAGTTCTATTGGTGCTTTAATTCATTCGGAAAATAGCCAAAAACAAAGTATTAAAAAATGGAATACGTTTTGGAATGATAAAACCGTTGCCAATACTAAAATTAATTTGATTGAAAGCGGTGCAAAATTAGGTTTTAAACCCACAACGTTTAATGCGTTTTATTCTCTTGTGAATTCTGAGTTTAAATCACTTTCTGTTGCAGGATATCAAGCGTTAAAAACCATTTCAACTGAAGATTATATTGCATCTAAAGATAATTTCACCACAGTAACGACTTTGGTTAAAGTAAAAGATGAAAACTCAGAAGAATTAGTTAATACGTTTAATGATAGCAAACAAATACTAGTTATTGATAGACAACAAATGAATGAAACGTTTTTAGGTAATTTGAAAACAGATTTTAATCGTTTAGTACTTTATTCTTTTGTAGTCGTTATTTTGCTTCTTTTGGTATTTTATAGAAGCTTTTCTTTAATGTTAGTGACAAGTATTCCAATAATGTTAACATGGTTATTGACCATCGGAATTATGGGATTATTTCATATGGAATTCAATATATTCAATATTATCATTTCTACATTTATTTTTGGTCTGGGAATTGATTACAGTATTTTTATTACCAACGGATTACTTCATGAATATAGAACAGGTGAAAAAGTTTTACAAACTTATAAAACATCCATTATTTTATCTGTTGTTACTACTGTTTTAGGAGTTGGTGTTTTAATATTTGCGAAGCATCCAGCATTATATACCATTTCTCTACTGTCTATAATTGGCATTTTCTCTACTGTCATTATTTCATTTACACTTCAGCCTTTAGTATTTAAATTGTTTATTGGTAGCAAAACAAAACGACCGATAACATTAGGGTTATTAATATATTCTATTCTGTCGTTTAGTTATTTTGGATTAGGAGGACTTTTTATTTCCCTTATTAGTGTAACGTTGTTGAGAATTATTCCAGTAAGCAAAAAAATAAAAATGAGATGGTTTCATAAAGTCATTTCAAAGTTTATGAAATCGGTATTATATACCAACCCTTATTTAATAAAGAGCATTAAGAATGTTGGAAATCAAACTTTAGAAAATCCAGCTATAATAATTGCAAACCATATGTCATTTTTAGATATTTTGGCGGTTGGTATGCTTCATCCAAAAATTGTGTTTCTGGTAAATGATTGGGTTTATAATTCGCCTATTTTTGGTAAGGCAGTTCGAGCTACTGGTTTCTATCCTGTTTCCAGTGGTATAGAAAAAGGCTTGTCTCATTTGGAAGAAAAAGTAAATCAAGGCTACTCATTAATGATTTTTCCTGAAGGGACAAGATCCTCTACCAATAAAATAAGACGTTTTCATAAAGGTGCATTTTATCTCGCTGAACAGTTGAATTTGGAAGTGATTCCTGTGCTTATTCATGGTAATTCTGAGGTAAATCCAAAAGGTAGTGTACTTATAAGAAATGGAGATATTACGGTTAAAATACTAGAGAGTATTCCTATTGAAGATAAAACTTATGGTGACACCTATAAGCAACGTACAAAAAACATCAGCACTTATTTTAGACGAGAATTTAGAGTGTTTCGGAAAGAGATGGAATACGACACCTACTTTCATAAAATCGTATTAGATGAATACAGATATAAAGGGGATGATTTATACCAAACCGTTAAGAAAGATCTTAACACTTATAAAGAAATTTATAATACCATTTTATGGGAAATTGATGCAAAGGCAGAAATTATTCATATATCAAAAGATTATGGGCAACTCGATTTTCTATTAACTCTAAATGGTATTGACAGAAATATAATTTCTTATATTGAAGAAGATACTGTAAAGGCAATTCTTCAGAATAGTTTTCTTACAAATAAGAACAAAAACATTAATTTTGAAAAGACATTAGAAGCAACTATAAAAACATCTAGAAATACATTAATACTTAACACGAATACCTTATTTAAAGCACAAATAAATACCATTTTGAATAACAGTATTAATCTTGTAGTTTTAGTAAAAGAAAGTCGAAATTTGTATCCTGGATTGATTACTAAATTAGGATTTGAGTCGATTAAAGAGAGCGAAAATCTTATGATTTTAAAACGATAAAAACAACAGTAAATAAATGAAATCACATTATGATGTTGTAATAGTTGGAAGTGGATTGGGAGGCTTAGTTTCAGCCATCATTCTGGCCATGGAAGGGAAAAGTGTTTGTGTGCTCGAAAAAAACAACCAATATGGTGGTAATTTGCAAACCTTTGTAAGAAACAAAACCATTTTTGATACTGGAGTACATTATATTGGTGGACTTGACGAGGGACAAAATCTATATCAATACTTTAAATATATTGACATATTAGATCTTATTACCTTAAAAAAATTAGACGAAAACGGGTTCGATATTGTAACGTTCGATAATGATCCTATAGAATATAAACATGCCCAAGGTTACGAAAAATTCATTGAAGTTTTAGTTGAACAATTTCCTGAAGAAGAAGAAGCCATAGTGACTTATTGCAAAACCTTAAAAGAAACCTGCGATAGTTTTCCATTATATAACCTGAAACAAGGCAAACCTTATTATGATGACACAGCCATGTTTCAACTTCCTGCAAAGGAGTATATTTATTCACTTACAAATAATAAAAAATTACAAGCTGTACTAGCAGGAACAAATTTTTTATACGCTGGTGACGGTGAACGCACACCATTTTATGTGCATGCCTTAACGGTAAATTCATATATAGAAAGCTCTTATAGATGTGTCAATGGCGGCAGTCAAATAACTAAGGCATTAATCAAAAGATTAAAAGAACACGGAGGAGAAACTTATAAACGTCATGAGGTTGTTGATTTTGGTTTTGATGATGGTAAAATTACGTCTGCGATTTGTGCAAACGGAAAAGAGATAAAAGGAGATTTGTTTATTTCTAACGTTGAGCCTAAATTGACTTTAAAGCTTGTCGGTAAAGATAAGTTTCGAAAATCTTATACCAACAGAGTTGATAAAATTGAAAGTACGATAGCTGCGTTTAGCTTATATTTAGTATTAAAGCCAGATTCATTTAAATATCAAAATAAAAATTTCTACCACTTTAGAGATCCAGATAAGGTTTGGGATGTTCATAAATACACCGAAGAAAGTTGGCCAGAAGGCTATATGATGTCCATGGCAATTAAAAAAAACATGGAAGATTATGGCGATAATATTACCGTAATGACCTATATGCATTATGATGAAGTGAGGCCTTGGGTAAATACATTTAATACAGTTGCCAATAAAAATGAAAGAGGGCAAACTTATGAGGAATTCAAAGATGAAAAAGCCGAAAAACTCATTAAGGAATTAGAGCTTAAATTTCCTAGTATAAGAGATTGCATTCAAGAGGTATACACATCTACACCTTTGTCTTATCGAGATTATATAGGAAGTAATAGAGGTTCAATGTATGGTTCTGTTAAAGATGTGAATAGACCAATGCAATCTTTTTTATCACCAAAGACAAAGATTAAAAATTTATTATTTACGGGTCAAAGCCTAAATATGCATGGTATTTTGGGTGTTACCATTGGCGCAGTTTTGACATGTTCTGAAATTTTAGGCAGAGATTATTTGTTGAATAAAGTTTTAAGAGCCAATGGCGAAGATGAAGTTATTGAAAATAAAATGTGATGGACATGTTAATGACCTCTAATAATATAATATTAAAAAAAGCACAGATCTTACATTGCGTTTGTACTTTTGCATTCTTTTTTTTAACAACCTCTTGTGGTGTCTCAACATCCCTTAATGTTGTTCCTGATGTTAGTCAGTATAGTTCATCAATTCCTGAAAGGGTTATCGTTTCAGATTTTTCTTTTACTTCAGGAAACAACTTTCTTGCCAAAAACAAACACGGTTTATGGGAACTGTATGTAGAAGGAGATCCTGTTGAGATTGGTATGCAAACAGGTAGTTTAACACGAGAATTATTTAAAAAACAAGAGCGCGCTTTTTTATTAAAAATTGATGATTTAGTGCCTTCAAAGACGAAACAATACCTTTTACGAAAAGTTTTAGCTTGGTATAATAGAAAAATGTATTTGAATATTCCGGAAGAATATAAAGCGGAAATTTATGGACTTTCAAGATACGCATCGATGGATTATGGTCATATAGCACCTAATTACTTAAGGATATTATATCTTCATGGTGCACACGATATTGGTCATGCATTTCAAGACTTAGCTATAGTAGGTTGTACTTCTTTTGCAGCTTGGGGAAATAAAACCAAAGATGGTAGTTTAATTATTGGTCGGAATTTTGATTTTTATGCAGGCGATGATTTTGCGAAAGATAAAATTATTGCGTTTGTTAATCCAAAGGAAGGACATAAGTTTATGTCAGTAACTTGGGGAGGAATGATAGGAGTGGTTTCAGGAATGAACGAACATGGATTAACAGTAACGATTAATGCTGGTAAATCTAAAGTGCCCTTAGTTGCTAAAACACCAGTATCTATATTGACGCGTGAAATTTTACAATATGCTTCAACTATAGATGAAGCTATTGTTATTGCTAAAAAACGTGAGGTTTTTGTATCCGAATCCCTATTAATTGGTAGTGCAATCGATAAAAAAGCAGTCATTATTGAAGTTTCACCAAATAATTTTGGAGTTTATGAAGTGCCAAATTCTAATCAATTAATTTGCGCCAATCATTTTCAAAGTGAAGCTTATTCGGAAGATGAAAACAATAGTAAACACATCTTAGAAAGCCATTCGAAATACCGTTATGAGCGCATGGAAGAACTTTTACAA
>TARA_B110000259_G_scaffold41370_1_pt1 | contig 10268 bp, 10 predicted proteins | sample TARA_B110000259 | Tara Oceans TARA_B110000259 (sample SAMEA4397649) | marine metagenome | biome: Polar Biome; feature: [SRF] surface water layer (ENVO:00010504); material: water (ENVO:00002006), including particulate matter (ENVO:01000060) such as... | depth 5 m | reverse complement strand
TTAAAAAGTATTACTTATATTAAGTAAAAAAACAATTACTAAATATAAAGTTTTTTATTCTTAACCTATTGTAAATAAACATTAATTTGTAATATAATAAATTTATTAGCATAAATTCTTGAAATTTATAGTAAATGTACTATAGGATTTTTTTCTTGAAATATTCTTTTTTTTCTAGATACGTTTTAATTGCATATATCAATATGTGATAAATAATCCATCGTGATGAAGATTATTCTTACGGTGATATTGAATAATCAGGAGGAATATTCATGAAGATTTTAAATATTAAAGGCTTTAAAACAGCTTTGACTACAGCTGTGGTTGGATTTTTACCGGCAGCAGCTAATGCCGCAACACTTGATCCTAACGATTTTGTAGGTATCTCGTTTTGGCTAATTTCAATGGCGCTTGTCGCTGCAACAGCTTTCTTCTTTATTGAGACAACAAGAGTTGAAGGTAAGTGGAAGACATCACTAACAGTTTCCGGTTTGGTTACTTTAGTGGCAGCAGTTCACTATTTCTACATGCGTGAAGTATGGGTAACAACTGGTGAATCACCAACTGTGTTCCGTTACATTGATTGGTTGATTACTGTTCCATTATTGATGGTTGAATTTTACCTTATCTTGCGTGCGATCACTAAAGTTTCAATCGGCATTTTCTGGCGTTTGATGATTGGTACACTTGTAATGCTTGTTGGCGGTTACGCTGGTGAAGTTGGTTACATTAATGCCACGCTTGGTTTCATCATTGGTATGCTCGGTTGGGCGTACATCTTATATGAAATCTTTGCTGGTGAAGCAAGTAAAGTTGCTGCAACAAAAGCTTCAGCTTCTGTACAATCTGCTTTCTCAACAATGCGTTGGATTGTAACAATTGGTTGGGCTATTTACCCACTTGGTTACTTTATGGGTTACATGAACGGTGCAGTAAGCAGTGATTCACTTAACATCATTTATAACATTGCTGATGTTTGGAACAAAATTGCGTTTGGTGTAATTATCTGGAACGTTGCTGTTACTGAATCAGAAGCAAAATCTAAGTAAATAATTTTAGAGGAGCGGCTGGATGACTTAGCCGCTCCTTTTTTATAGCTTTTATTCATAACATTTATTTATAACATTTATTTGTAATCATAAAACCCAAGTATGAGGAGGCACTCAATGGATGAATTATCGACATTATCCAGGAATGCTTTTGAGATAAAAAATATTTTACCTAATGCTGATTTTTCAAAAATTGACCATGTTCATAATTTAATTCTTAGCCGGCTTACTGATGTTGATCCATCACTTTCTGGTGCTGCCTCTTATCACTTCAAAACGCCTGGTAAAATGTTACGTGCAAAAATGGCTATGGGTAGCGCTTCATCCACCAATATAAGTTTTACTGCAGCCTTACACTGGGCCACAGCAATTGAAATTCTTCATAATGCTTCTTTAATACATGATGATATTTGTGATAGCGATAAACAGCGACGTGGACAGCCTTCAGTCTGGATGAAATTTGGACGCAATATGGCCTTAACTTTAGGTGATTGGTTGATTGCGCTTTCTTTTGAATTAGCGGCCGAAGCGGCGGAATTATCCAATACACCTCGTCTAGTAAGTATTCTGGCTAAGCATATGGCGACGACTACTGCTGGGGAGGCAATGGAATTTCAATGGAATAGTACCCAAACTTGGGATGCTTACCTTAGAATTGCTGCTGATAAGACGGCACCGTTACTAACTGCACCAATTCATGGTGTTACGGCTATGGTTGGTGATAATAATTCAGAGGCAGCTATTTCAAACTATTTTCGGGATCTTGGCAAAGCTTATCAAATTTCCAATGATATTTTAAATTTTAAGGGTACTGACGGTGCAAAATTGATTGCAGGTGACCTTGCTCGTCGTGCACCAAATGCAGTTACAGTATGTTATGTTGAAACACTTAATATATACGATCGAATTGAATTTTCTCGATGGTATAATAGTGTTGATAGTGACGAATTAGCGGTATGGCAAAATAGAATTATAAATTCAGGCGCAATTGGTATCGCTGGAGCTCGCATGCTAAATGTACTTGATAATGCTGAAAAAAATGTAAGTTTGCTTCCGCTTAATGCATCAGAAGTAATAACACCGGTTCATACTATAATTAAGCGTGCATGTGCGTTGTCTGTTTAAATTCTAGAACTATATATATACCGCCAATGTAAATTTATTACATTTTACTGATATAATTAGGAAATAAAATATTGTTAAAATTAAGTGGCAAGGTTTTAGTGATTGGAGCTGGATTTGGTGGTATTGCTGCAGCCCTTAGAATGCGTGCACGTGGGTATGATGTAACACTGGTTGATAGGCTGTCATCTATTGGAGGTCGTGCCCAAGTGTTTCACCGCGGTGGGTTTAAGCACGACGCTGGCCCAACGGTTATTACGGCACCATTTCTATTTGATGAACTATTTGAATTATTCGATGAAAAACGAGAAGATCATGTTGAATTTAGGGCACTTGATCCTTGGTACAGGTTTTACTTTCATACTGGTGATCAATTTGATTATAGGCCTTCAATAGAAGATACTAACGATGAGATACGGCGATTTGCACCAGGCGATGTAAAGGGCTACGCTCGATTGCTGAAAGCATCCCAAGACATATTTGAAATCGGCTTTGAAAAGCTTGCAGATAAGCCCTTTTCAAAGTTTTGGGAAATGATGAAACAAGTCCCAAGCTTAATGCGATTGCAAAGTTACTTTTCAGTTTCTGGTATTGTTAATAAATATATCAAGCACCCACTTTTGCGACAGGCTTTTTCTATTCATCCATTACTCGTTGGTGGGAATCCATTTAGCACCACATCTATTTATGCGCTAATTCACTATTTAGAACGCAGATGGGGCGTATTTTTTACAATGGGGGGTACTGGAAGGCTTGTCCAAGCATTAGAAGATTTGATGTGTCGAGTTGGCATTAAGATTATATTAGATACCGATATAGCTCAAATTGAAATGAAAAAAGACAAAGCTGTTGGTGCAACTAGTACAGATGGAATTTTTTACCCCGCAGACAGGGTTATATGCAATGGAGATCCACCAACCGTATATGCTCAAATGATGCCAGATGGTTATAACCGCCGCAAACGACTGTTCCCAGAGTCGATGACACATTACTCAATGGGGCTTTACGTTTTATTCTTTGGCACAAAAAAAACTTATGATGATATTGCGCACCATACTATTTGGATGGGACCACGATATAAAGAACTGCTTGCTGATATTTTTGACCGCAAAATTCTAGCAAAAGACTTTTCATTATATGTCCACCGGCCAACGGCTACTGACCCTAGTTTTGCACCTGAGGGTTGCGATAGTTTTTACGTATTGTGTCCGGTCCCAAATTTGCGTGCTGATATAGATTGGGATGTGACTGGTCCAATCTTACAAGAACGTATTATAACGGCACTATCAAACACTATTATGCCTGATTTAGAAAAAGTAATAACAGACGATTTTTACATGACGCCTGTAGATTTCAAAAATGATTATAGATCGATGCACGGAGCAGGGTTTTCAATTGCTCCAATTTTTTTACAATCAGCTTGGTTCCGTTTTCACAACCGGGATCCACATATTTCCAATCTTTATTTCGCTTCTGCTGGTGCACATCCTGGTGCTGGCATACCAGGTGTATTATCCTCTGCAAAGGTAGTTGAAAAATTAGTAGCTGAAGACGAAGTAAAAGAGGCAGATTTGCTGAAGAAAATGAGTTAATAATAGAATAGTTTAATTAGGACATTATATTTTGACTTTTTCAGAGAGTGAATCATTGGACCCAAAAGCTGCTCTAGCAGCTTATGGTAAGAGCTTTAATTGGGCTCGGCGATTTCTTGGCCACAAAATGGGCTCAGATGCTGCGGTTTTATACCGTTTCTGTCGAGTACTTGATGATATGGCTGATGGTGATATTATCGATGGCCCGAAACGATTAGAATATATCCGTGAAGATTTGTTAGCAAAGCGTCCTGCTAATGATCCGCTGCTCTCAGGTTTCCAATATTTTATAGAAGCAAGACAACTTCCAATCACAGTAATTATAGCTCTTATTGATGGCCTTCTAGGAGATCAAAAAGTTGTTCAAATAAAAGATGAAACTGAACTGTTACGGTATTGCTATCGAGTTGCTGGTACTGTTGGTGTTTTAATGTGCAGTATTTTGAACTGTGATGATGGAAAAGCAAAAGACTATGCTATTGATCTGGGAATTGCGATGCAGCTAACTAACATTGCGCGAGATGTGCTTGAAGATGCTCAAATGGGACGCCGTTATTTACCAGAAAGTTGGGTAGGAGATATTACACCAAAACGCATTGTTGAAATAAGTAAATCACCAGAATTAGAATCATCAAAACTTATATGTAGTGGTACGCAAAAACTGCTTGAACTTGCAGATAAATATTATGAAAGTGGGTTGGTTGGGTGTTCATATTTACCAATAAGGGCACATATTTCAATCTCTACAGCTGCAGTAGTTTATAAAAAAATTGGAATCAAAATCGTTGATAAAAAATTTGCATGGTATGAAGGCCGGACATTCACTAAAAAAAGCGAAAAAATAAAATGCAGCATCCAAGCATTTATTTTTGTACACAGGCGCCTACTCCAAGTGAAGCCTCACAATCAAAAGTTACATGATACGTTGAGGGGGTTTCCCTATGTCAGATGACAGCTTGGTAATTAGTGAGGTTTCATTGCTTGGCGCTGGGTGTGCTACACTTTCTTTGGGGGCTAGAGCAAATGAATTTAAGGCGCATAATTTTACCATTGTAGATTCAAGAAAACATTTACCTAAAGACCATGTTTGGGGATTTTGGTTTATGCCTTGGCTGGCAAAAACAGATAAGGTAATTCGTAAGCGTTGGTCCAATTGGCAGATTATTAGTCAAGAAAAATGCATTAGGCATTCATCAGAACTACACCCTTATTGTGCACTAAATCGAAATGAATGGATTGATACTTGTAGTAAGCAAGCTAAAAAAAATGAAGTAAAATTCACGCAAACACTTAGCTCTAAAAAACAATTTCAAGTTATTGATAGTAGGCCCCCACCAATTCCTAAGGGTACTATGTTGCAACATTTTTCTGGGTTTGAAATTGAAACAACAGTTGATATTTTCGATGACAAAACTGCAACTTTAATGGATTTTAGATGTGACCAAAGCCTTGGAATGCATTTTATTTATTGTTTGCCATTTTCTAAAAGACATGCACTTGTTGAATCAACCCTTTTTTCACCAACAATTGCTCCACAAGAATTCTATGAAAAAGCTATCAAGAATTATTTAAACGATATAATGAAATTAGATGATTTTTCTATTATACGCAGTGAGGCTGGTGCAATTCCTCTGGCTGTTTTAAAGCAACGGGATATTTCATTTACTGGAATTGGTGGTAATGGTGGGGCAATTAGGCCATCAAGTGGCTATGCTTTTAGTTTTATTCAAAAACAAGTTGAACAAATTGTTAATATGCAAGTACCTAACCAGCCTCTCAAAGTAGAAGTACCTCATAGTCAATTTGAAATATCGATGGATAAAATATTTCTTTCAGTGATAAGAAAAAACCCATTACTTGCTCCACTTATTTTTACGAATATGGCGCAAAGCTTAAACGGCGATAACTTCGCTTGCTTCTTAAGTGGGCAAGCAAATTTAAAGATATGGTGTAAAGTAGTACTCTCCATGCCAAAAATTCCATTTATATTGGCACTATTCGGTATAATTTTTAAAAGAATATTGAAATGATAGGAATGGTAACAACACTAGATACCTCCAGTATTGTTGCATTACTAATGATTGTTATAATTGGTTTGCCACATGGCGCTTTTGATGGAGCCGTAGCTAATTATCTTGGTGCTGGAAAAACAGTTTTTTCTGGAGTGCGTTTTTTTACAACCTATATGGCGTCTGCCATTGTTGTAGTTGTTTTATGGGTATTGTTACCAAGTCTATCACTTGTGGTGTTCTTAATTATTTCAATGGTTCACTTCGGTTGGGGTGATGCAAATGCTAAAACTAACTTTCAATTTATTTTGCAGGTTGTGATTCATGGTGGCTTAGTAGTCTTTGGTACCGTTAATTTTCATATCACTGAAGTTACGCGATTATTTAATTTGCTTACTAATGGGGATTCTAGTGCAGCTATTCAAGTCTCACAGATTATGTTTTTTGGAATACTATTTTTAACAATTATTTATTTATTTTTAGCAATTAAAAATTATGAACTAATGTCTCGTCTCATTGAACTTATTGTAATTGCATTAATATTAGTACTTTTACCGCCACTTCTTGGTTTTGCTGTTTATTTTTGTTTTGTTCATACAGGTAGGCATATGATGCATATCTGGAAAAAGCTACAAATAGCTATGAATTCACGTGTAATATTCATTCAAGCTATTGGACTTACTGCGGCAAGCTGGCTTTTAGGATTAGGCGCATTTTACTTTCTTGATAGTGGAGATTTCGATGCTGATATTTTGCGTGTTGTTTTTATTGGACTGGCTGCACTAACGGTACCTCACATGATACTAGTAGATGGATTTTTTAGGAATAAACAAACTTAAACGTCATGAAAATATAGGTGGGAACATTTCTGGATTACTAATCCACCGTGATATTAACATTATTAAAAAAATTAAAACAAACAGTACTGAACCAATTAAAACTATTTTTCCAAGTTTATCTTGTTTTGAGGGCTTCAGAGGCATTAAAAATTCCAATTTATTGAAAAGCCCATACAAATTTTGTAATAATAGATTGTGGGCTTTGGTTTAATCAACTTCAATTTTGAAGCATAAGATAACAATAAAAGAGAATAACTGTTTGGTCTATTATTATTTATATTTTTTCAATATGAGTATTTTATTTTTTAATTCAATTAAGAAGACTTATATCTTGTTATATTAGCTTTAGGTGGACTTGAAGCTAACTATGAAAAGCATAAATATCTTGTCAGTTTATTTCTGCTAAATAAAATTACTTAGTGCCTAATAAATCGCGAGCTATACGTTCAAATATAGCACTTCCAATAGGTATCAAGTCATCTAAAAAATCATAATTAGGATTATGTAGCGCAGGATATTTTTCTCCCAGGCCTAAGCATAACATGGCAGCTTTAGCGCTCTTGCCAAAAACTCCAAAATCTTCAGACGCTTTCATTGGTAGGCCTAGGTTACCATTTAAAACACCAATTGCATTCATTGCGTTAACCGCAATTTGGTAAGCATCTTGATCATTTATTGATGCAGCAAAAATATCAGATAGAACAAACTCAACGTCCAACCCATATTCTTTTGCTATCAAAAGAGCTAGTTTGCGTACACTACCCTCGATCATAATTACTTGTTCATCCCTGGCTGCACGAATTGTAATGTAAATAATACCATCACCTGGAGCTATTCCAAAAGAAGGTTCACCAATTTGAATGTGAGTGATTGTGGCTAATTGAAAATTTTCATTGAGCTCTCTACTTTGACTAAGTGCTTCAATTGCAGGAGCTAACTTGGCTATAGCTTGTGTTGGAGATATCCCGTCCTCAGGATTTGCGGCATGGGCTGTCTTTCCTGTAAGTTTGACTATTAAGCCTAGAGATGCACAGTTTATAAGCCCAGGGCAAGTTGCAACATAACCAAACGGGCTTCCTGGTTTGGCATGAATTGCAAATGCCCAATCAGCTTGAATTTGATTATATTTTGGATCTTCTATAACAGCCTTTGCTCCACTGCCAGTTTCTTCAGAAGGTTGAAACATTAGAATGATGCGTCCTTTAGAAATGGGATTGCGAGCAATCATTCGACCTAAGGCGAGAAGTATTGTCATGTGGCCATCATGTCCGCACGCGTGACTTTTTCCAGCTATTAGTGAACGCCAGTCAATATCATTGCACTCCTCAATTGGTAGGGCGTCAAGTTCTGCGCGAAATAATATTGTAGGGCCAGAAACCCTACTATCAAAAATTGCAGCAACACCATGCCCGCCTATTTTAGTTATAATTTCAGTTGGTGATATTAATTTAAGTGCAGAGATTATTGTGCGTGCTGTCTCAACTTCTTCACCGGATAGTTCTGGGTGGCGATGTAATTGTTGGCGAAACTCAGTCAGTTCAATAAGGTCAGTATTTGTTAACATCTCACTAGCAGCACCTTTAAGTATTAAAAATATATTAGCAGTTGAATTTAGTGTGTCCAGTTTCATTGTTTCTATAATAAACATTAAAACTAATGAGTCTGATAACTTTGGTTGAAAAGGTAAACTCTACCTAATTTAGACTTGTTCAGCAGGTAAGAGCCCTATAGTTATATCGCAATATATTTGTACGGAGAGTTGAAATGTCTGCTACCCCTAAATTAGTAACAATCTTTGGCGGCTCTGGCTTTGTTGGGCGCTATATTGTGCGCCGAATGGCAAAAGAGGGTTGGCGAGTTCGTGTTGCAGTCCGACGCCCTAATGAAGCCATTTTTGTCAAAACATACGGTGATGTAGGGCAGATAGAGCCTTTACTTGCAAATATACGTGATGAAGCTTCAACTCGTGCGGCAATTATAGGTTCAGATGCGGTGGTAAATTGTGTTGGCATTTTAAATGAAACTAGCCGCCAAAAATTCAACACAGTGCAGACCGAAGGTGCAGGGCGCATTGCTCGCATTGCTGCAGAGTGTGGAGTGACAAATTTTGTACATTTTTCTGCAATTGGCGCTGATAGCAATAGTGAAAGTAATTACTCTAAATCAAAAGCTGAAGGTGAAAGTTTAGTGAGGGCGGCGTTTAAATCCGCAATTATTTTACGTCCTTCAATTGTATTTGGAAATGAAGATCAATTTTTTAATCGCTTTGCTACAATGGCTAAGTTGTCTCCAATAGTGCCCTTAGTTGGGTCTGAAACTAAATTTCAGCCAGTTTATGTAGATGATTTAGCTGCTGCAGCTGTTAAAGCTATTACCGAAAATGTTAAGCCAGGTATTTATGAATTGGGTGGACCTGAGGTTGCTACATTTAAGGAATTAATCGTTAAGTTAATGGGAATTATTAGACGTAAACGTTTAATTGTCAATGTGCCTTTCTTTGCAGCATTAATTCAAGCTTACGCATTTGATATGGCCCAGAAACTTTCACTAGGCCTTTTTACAAATAGTATTCTTACACGTGACCAAGTGCGCTCCCTAAAATCTGACAATGTAGTTTCTTCAAGGGGAAAAGGTTTTAAAGAATTAAATATTGAACCTATAGCAATGGATGCAATCTTAGAAGAGTACCTTTACCGTCATCGACCTTACGGGCAATATACTGAATTGACGGAAACTGCTGGTAATTTGAAACCTTAAGTATACGCAATCCACAGTAAAAATAATCCAAAGAAAATTCGGTAGATTACATATGGCGTGTAGCTTACGAATTTAAGTAACCGCATCATCAAAGTTAATGCAAGAATACCGGCAAAAAATGAAAATATTGCTGCAATTATTCCAATTTTTGCAGCCTGCCAATTAGCATCTATGATTACTTCTGCCCCTAATAGTGTGCCTGAGGCAATTATTGTCGGGATTGACATGAGCATTGAAATTTTAGCGCTATCTATTCTCGTGTAACCCAATCTACGAGCACCTGTGATAGTCATGCCTGATCTTGATGAGCCAGGAATAAGGGCAATTGCCTGCCAGATTCCTAACTTGATTGCGTCCATAGTATTCCAATTTTGTTCAATCTTATTTTGAGCTGAATTTTGATCTACCCAATAAAGTAGTACCCCAAACATTAGCATGGCCCACCCAATAACTTTGATGGACCGCAAGTTATCATCGTAACCTGAAATTTTTAGAATTAGACCAAATATAATTACTGGTATTGTTGCTATGATTAATAAAATTGCTAATTTAGAGCCTCTGCTTGACCGGTCCCCAACTAGTAATTTAAAAAATCCAAAAAATGCAGACTTTACATCCGTCCAAAAATATAAAATTACGGCACCTAAAGTGCCAACATGTACCGCAACATCAACAAATTGACCTTGATCTGTTTGGTCTGCAATAATTGGAATTATTGCTAGATGCCCTGAGGATGACACAGGCAAAAATTCAGTAAGCCCCTGAATAAGTGCTAGAAGTAAAATATAGTAAATTGACATTTGTAACTTTTGATTCGTTTAAATAACCCTAAAACTGATTGGCGCAAAAGGGAATTACCTTAATAGGGATCAAGTATTGACCTTTATTAAGGGGATTATT
>TARA_B110000259_G_scaffold181104_1_pt1 | contig 10277 bp, 6 predicted proteins | sample TARA_B110000259 | Tara Oceans TARA_B110000259 (sample SAMEA4397649) | marine metagenome | biome: Polar Biome; feature: [SRF] surface water layer (ENVO:00010504); material: water (ENVO:00002006), including particulate matter (ENVO:01000060) such as... | depth 5 m | reverse complement strand
AAAAAAACAAAAAAACAAAAAAAAGAAAAAGAAAACTTTTTTCTTTTTCTTTTTTTATTGTATTTTGTAAAAAGATTGATTATCTAATCTAAATGTAATAAAAAGAATAATTATAAAAAAAAAAAAATCTATATAGTATAAAGAATTATGGAAAGAGGTTTAACAATGTTAATGCATTCATTAATGATTGGATTAGTGGGATATATTATAATGGTATACTTACTAAAACAATCGCCAGTTAAAGCAGAAAATAGGAGTATACTACTAACATCATCATTAACAATTTATATGGTTTTATTTGGACATGGGTTACCAACAACAAATATACAGCTTTAAAATTAAGAATACATAATTTATTAATATAATTTAATATAAATGATGAAGAATCAATATATTATCCAGTTTATAATTATGGTCATAATTGGTATGTTATTCAATCCAATGAATGCCTTAGCAAATAATGTTAATGATTTATATTTATCATTAACATTATTTTATGGAGGATTATTAATGGCATCTAATATGGTATGGTCTCACGAAATTATACATTTTTTAACTATGGGCCATTTTAATAAAAATGTGTTTTGTATAGGTATATTATTATCTATTTTATCTGTAATTCTATTAAGAAGACAATTATATGTTGGTGGTGATCAATGGTTAAAGAGAATGATAGGTCATCATTCAACTGCTTTAACTACAACTAAAAAATTATTAGAGAATAATAATAATTTTAAAAATAATCCCAAAATATACCGTCTGGCTAAAAGTATAGTATTAAATCAAAATTTGGAAATACTTTATATGAAGACAATGTTAAAATAGACTATAATTAGAATAATAATTATTTTATAAATTTAAATTAAGAATACTCAATACCATTAGATGTCATAATAGCTTGACCTATTTCTAATTTACCATTATGAATATTATCATGACATTTTTCACATACACCAACTAAATTAAATTTTTTGTTTTTGTGAGAATATCCAATAAAGCCATTATCGTCGGCATTTTTTTGAAAATGAATATGGTGTGTTTCAATAGCGTCTTCTTTTTTACAAAGATTACATTTATCAATTATTAAATTAGAATTATATTTTGATTTTTTAAATTTAATAATTTGTTCTATCCCTAATACTTCTTGTCTAATTTCAGTTGCTAGATTTAAAAAATCCTTATCTAAATCAAGAGATCTACATACTTCTAACCCATATATACTATCACCAGGACCATCTTTTAATTTTCTATCAAATATTAAAATATTTTTCGCGTTATCATATTTGACCGATAAATGCTTAATATTTAATTTATCTATTTCTATAATTCTTTTCATATTTGCTAATTCGTGTAAATGTGTTGCAAATATAAATGAAGTTTTTTTTTTAATTAAATCCAAAATTCCAGCACTAACAATTGCAATAGCAGAATTAGTTTCAGTTCCAGAACATAATTCATCGCCAATAATAAGTGTTTTATTATCAGCTGATTTTAATATATTTCTAATTTCGCTAATTTCGCCAACAAATGTACTCTGACCTTTAAATATATTATCACCTCCTGGAATTCTAGAATATAGTTTATCATATGGGTAATATACCATTTTTGAGCACGGAACAAACATTCCAGATTGTGCCATAATGACACTAAGACCGATTGATTTCATTAAACTACTTTTACCAGCAGAATTCATACCATATAATAAAATCCCATTTTTTTCATTTCCCAATTCAATATCGTTGGCTATATACTTAATATTTTCATTAATAATTTCAATAATAGGGTGTCGGACCTCTTTTAAATTTAAACAGGATTTACCATTATTAATATCTTTAATAATTGGTTTTGAATATTTATATAGAATTGAATTATAAGCATTTGTTGTAGAAAAATCTATAATTTCAATATCATTAATAATATTATTGAAAAGACTTTCATGATTATGAAATAAATCTTGACAAAATTTTTTATAAGTTTCAATACATTTATCTAATATTTTAGATTTTAATAATTCTATTTCATTATTTATTTTATTAAATTCTGGAAACCATATTCTTAATGAAGAACTACTCGGAGATATTTTTTTTGTTGTAATTTTATCTAAATCCTTATATTCACTATTTCTTTTAAAGATATTGAATCTATTATTAGTAATTTGTAAAAAATATCCAAAATTATCATTGCTATCGACTTTAAAGAACCCTTTAAAATCTTTATCAATATTATTTAATTCGTCTGCTTTATCTTGAAAACTTTTAATGTTATTATCTAATTTGTCTTGTAATTCATCAATATCTTTAAATATACCTTTTTTAAATATATGACCATCAATATTATTTAAATTATAATTATTAATAGTATCTAAATTTAAATTATCACTGATGAACTGAATTAAATAAATTAAATCAGAAGAATAATTAGATTTATTAAATTTATTAAAATCAGTATTTAGTTCTATAAATTTATTAAAATCCTTTATAATTTCATAAAATAATTCAATAGATTTATGAATATTAATAAATTCTGGTGGTTGTAATTTTAGTAAAAACATTTTTTTTATGTACCTCTCTAAATCGCAGATATCTTTTAATTTATCTCTTAAAATTTCATAAATATATTTATTATCTATTCCATACTTTAATAACATTAAAGTATTATTCTCATAACTATCGTTAATTTTATCTACTGTATTGTATGGATTTAATAATCTATTTTTAAAATATCTTTTACCTATATTCGTAGATGAATTATTTAATATGTTTAATAAGCAACTATATTTTGTATTATCATCGCTAATTAGGTCTAATTTATTAACTAAATTATAACCTAATACTAATTGGGAACTATTTTCAATAATTTGAGGTTTATATAAATTTTCTATTATTTTTTCATTATGCGAATAAGCAAATTTAATTAAATTAATAAAGCTAATTAATAATTCTTGATTTCTTTCTAATCCAATATATTCAATGGGAGTTAGCATTCCAATATTTTTATAAACCTTTTTTAATAATTCTTCTTGGTACAAAATATTAAAAATATCTTTGCTATATTCGTTAATTTTATTATGTAATAATTTATTATTAAAATTAATATTATTTTTAATCAAATCAAAATCAATATCGTCTCCAAATATAATTATTTCTTCTGGATTAAATTTCAAAATTATTCTATAAATATTATCAAATAATAATTTCTCATCTTTATTTATATCTTCATATAAGAATGATTTACCAATTGATAAATCAATAACGCTTAAAGAAAAATTTAATTGTAAATTTTGCGTGGTTCTATTTTTAAATTTATAAAAATATATAGACATAAGAAATTTAGATTTGTAATCCGCGATATTAGTAATAGTTGTCGTAGGTGATAAAATATCTGTAACCTTTCTATCTTTCTTAGAATTAGAACCCATTTCATTATCAAATTGTTCTACAATTACAACAGTATATTTATTATTTAATAAAATATCCACATATTTATCAATTGAATTTAATGGCCACCCAGCCATTTGATAATTATTTTCAGTAATTTCTTTAATATTCTTATTTCTTTTTGAAAAAATAATATTTAAAATATTAATTAAATCAGTGGTCACTGGTCCTAATTTAACCTTGTTATTATGACAACTATAAATTTCAAAAAACCCCCCAACTTGCATTAGAATTATTGTTTTTTCCCCATATAAATTTGTATATTTATTATACAATGTGACATATTCTTTAAAGATGGTATTGTTTTGTAATACCATTATGATATCACTCTATATATATAATATATAATTATTCTTTAAATATATTTAATACCAAATCTCGGTATTAAATAATAAAAATTGGTATTAAATAATAATAAAAGAATTTAATAAATCTTAAAAAATTTGAATTTTACATAAATCAATAATTATATATATAATTAATTCAAATGTCATCGGAAGATTTAAATGATTTTGAAAATATTGGAATGATACCATGTGATATATGCGAAACAATGATAAATTTTAATGATTATAACAATCATATAATAGATTGCGTAAGAGATTTTAATTTACGAAGAGAAGGTTTTTTAAATATTCTTAACATATCGGAGCAAATAGTTGGTGGTAATAATATTAATATAAATCTGACGCCGCGAGATGCAGGTAGAATAAATGAAGTTAATGATAATATAGAATATAATGAAGAGAATGATATAAATGTCGAGAATCCAGGTAATGTAAGTAGTGATGTAGTTAATAATATTGAAGTCAATTCAGATGTTTTAGAGGTTGTTAATGCTGATAATAGTGTTAATGAAAATAATGAACCTCTTGTGGAACCATATGAACAGTTAATTAATAATTTAACTCCTTTACATATTAATAGCAGATTGTCAGAATTTAATAGAACGCCTTTTAGTGTAGTTACTAACCAGAATAACATTTCGTTGTCTAATAATATAGGAAGAAGATTAATAAGTGATTTAGAAATAAACATTGGAAATTTACATAATTTAACAGATGAAAATAATAATACAGAATATGATTTCAATTTATTCCTACAAGAATTGATGGGAGGGGATGTGAAAATAGGAGTTAAAGATTTTAATAAAACAATAATTATATTAGAACCAAATGAATTAAATGATAATGATATTTGTAGTATATGCCTTGATAATTTAAAAGATATATTAAAAAATAAATCTGATGAGAGAGTTAAAATAAATTTACCAGTAAAAACAACTTGTGGTCATAAATATTGTAGAGAGTGTATATATAAATGGTTATCGAAAAATATCAATTGTCCAATATGTAATAATAAATTTGAAAAAAATTTACCAGATGATGGAGAATATGTGGATGATTCTGATATGTCATTTGGAATAGAAACTCACATTGATCGTTATGATGAGAATTATCCATTGGTTGATACCGATAGTGATACTGATACCGAGTTTCCATTGATAGTTGAAGATCCAGAAACTATTAATTTTAATTAACACATTTAAAATATATTTTAAAAAAATTGAATTTTTTATTATTATTACTTAAAACTTAATTAAACAAATTAAGTTAATTATTTACCTCCTTAGATGAGCGCTAAATCATTCGAACCCGAGATTGAATTGAATGCGAATGAATTTGAAAAATATACTTGGCCATTAATTGAAAAATATTTTGCTCAAGATAAAGGAAAATTTATAATTAATCATATTTTATCTTCGTATAACGACTTTATATTTAAGAAAATAGATGATATAATCGAGGGTTTTAATCCAATACAAATATACAATGATTATATTCCTGAAAAAGATTTATATAGATATCAAATTAATTTAAGAGTTAAGAATCCAAAAATATCAAAGCCATTAATTAATGAAAAAGACGGAACTGTAAAATTGATGACACCTATTGAAGCACGGCAGAGAAATTTATGCTATTCTGGAAATTTATATATTGATTTACATATATCAGTCGAATATTTAGAATTGGATGGAGATAATGTTGAAAATAAAGATTATAATGTAATTTACAAACATAAAATTTTAAAAAATATTAATTTAGGAAAAATTCCAATTATGGTTAATTCGAATTATTGTATATTAAAAAATAAGGATGTTCTGATAGATAATAAGAATGAATGCAAATTTGATCACGGTGGGTATTTTATAATTAATGGAAATGAGAAGGTGATTGTAAGTCAAGATAGGATTGCTGAAAACAAAACTTATGTTTTTAAAGATAATAAAGTTTCAGCATATTCATATATCGCTGAAATAAGATCTGTTCCAGAAAACATATTTAGTCCACCTAAATTGACAGTATTAAAATTATCATCAAAAATGACACAATTCGGTCACTATATCAGAGTAGTAATTCATCATATAAAATACGACATACCTTTATTTATTCTATTTCGTGCATTAGGTATTGAATCTGATAAAGAAATATTAGAATACATCCTATATGATTTAGACGATGAAAGTAATTTTAATTTAGGAAAGAAATTAAAAGGATGTGTAGAAGATTCTAATAATTGTTTATATTCATATGAAGCATTAGAATATTTAAGTAAATATTTAACTATTACAGGGTATCCAAAAGAAATGCTTTCAAATAAAGATAATAAAATTAAAATTCTAAAAAATATTTTAAAAGATGATTTCCTCCCACATGTAGGAACGTGTTTAAAAAAGAAAGCATTATACTTAGGATATATGGTTTCTAAATTATTAAAGTGTTCATTAAATTTGATACCATTAGACGATAGAGATTCTTATATAAATAAGAGAGTTGATACACCAGGTATTATGATGGCAAATTTATTTAGACAATATTATGGAAAGGTTATAAGAGATATGAAAGTTATGATTTATAAAGAAATTCAAAATGGTTCTTGGAAAGTCAATAATAATTTTATAAATATTATTAACCAAAGCAATATTTATAAAATTATGAAGAGTTCTATAATAGAATCTGGGTATAAATATTCTTTAGCAACTGGTAATTGGGGTATTAAGAATCAATTAAATAAATCAAAACAAGGTGTCGCACAAGTATTAAATAGATTAACGTATATTGCTACATTATCACATTTAAGAAGAGTTAATACTCCTATGGAAAAAAATGGTAAATTAATTCATCCTAGAAAATTACATAATACGCAGTGGGGTATTATATGTCCTTCAGAAACCCCAGAGGGAGGGTCTATCGGACTAGTTAAAAATTTATCAATGATAGCAACAATAACAGTATCATCGGATTCTAGAAATTTAAGAGAGAAATTAAAAAATTTAGATGTTAAACATTTCGAAGGAACGAGCGACTATTTAAAAGAATTAAACAAAAATACAAAAATTATTATTAACGGTGATATAATTGGTTATCATTTAGACCCGAATTATCTATTTACTAAATTGAAACAATTTAAAAGAGCAGGGATAATCAATATTTATACATCAGTTGCTTGGTTATATCAAGAAAATCAACTAATAATTAATACAGAATCTGGAAGATGTATTAGACCAACATATATTATTGATAATAATAATAAATTAAGATATAATAAAAACGATGTACTGAATATATTAAATAATAATATTAATTTTTGCGAATTATTTGATGTTAAAAAAAGTATTGATGGGAATGATGATAATATTTATGATAAAAACAAATTTCAGGAGAGTTCTGTTATTGAGTTTTTAGATACAGAAGAAAATAATACCACATTAATCGCAATTAATTTTAAGGATTTGTCAAAAGGTTTTAAAGGACATACATACCCAAAGAAATATCAATATTTGGAAATACACCCTTCATTAATTTTAGGATTATGTGCAAGTAATATTCCATTTCCAGACCACAATCAAGCACCTAGAAATACTTATCAATCTGCGATGAGTAAGCAGGCGATTGGTATATATGCTTCAAATTTTAGAACCCGTATGGACACATTAGGTAATATTCTTAATTATCCACAAGTCCCTTTGGTGAGAACAAAAATCTCTGATATTACAAACTGTAATGAATTACCTTATGGAAATAATGTAATTGTAGCCATTGCTACATTTACGGGTTTTAATCAAGAAGACTCTATTATGATTAATAATTCTGCGGTTGACAGAGGTCTTTTTAACTCTACATTTTATAGAACATATAAAGACCAATGTAATAAGAATCATTCTACTGGAGAAGAAGAAGTGTACTGTATCCCAAATCCAGATACTACTAAAAATATGAAACCTTTTAATTATGATAAATTACAAAAAAATGGTTTTGTAAAAGAGAATACTTTCGTCCAGAATAACGATATGATTATTGGTAAAACTATGCCGTCTAAAATCAATACAGATGCAAAAGTATTTTATCACAAGGATAATAGTGTTAGTTTAAAACAAAATGAATATGGGTTTATAGATAAAAATTTTAGCGATAACAAGTATTTTAAAAATATTAATAATGATGGTTATAAATTTAGTAAAATTAAAATTAGAAATATTCGTATACCAACTATTGGGGATAAACTATCATCGAGACACGGTCAGAAGGGTATTATTGGGATGATATATAATCAAGAAGAAATGCCTTTTACTAAAGATGGTATTGTACCAGATATAATTATTAACCCACATGCTATACCTAGTAGAATGACAATTGCCCAATTACTTGAATGTATTATGGGAAAAGCATGCTTATCTGCCGGAACCCGTGGTAATGCTTCAGCTTTTATTCATAAAAATAAAAATGAAAAAAAAGACGATTTCTCTAAAATCCTACAAGAATCTGGATATGATAAACACGGCAATGAAGTGATGTATAATCCTCTCAGTGGTGAACAAATTGATACTAATATATTTATTGGACCAACATATTATCAAAGATTAAAACATATGGTATCTGATAAAGTTCATTCACGATCTGCAAACGGTCCAATTATTTTACTCACACGTCAACCTGCTGAAGGTCGTGCGAGAGAGGGTGGTTTAAGAATGGGCGAGATGGAAACAGAGTGTATGTGGGCTCATGGAAGTCAGGGATTTTTAAAAGAGAGATTTATGGAATGTTCGGATAATTATAGATTATTTGTATGTAAAATTTGTGGAAATATAGCAAATGTTAACCCATCCAGTAAAATAGCTTTATGTAAAAAATGTAATAACACGACTAATTTCTCACAAATAAGAATACCGTATGCATGTAAACTACTATTTCAGGAAGTTCAATCTCTATCAATTAATACTAAATTTTTAACACATTAAATTCAAATTCTATTTATCAAATATTATTCTATATAATAATGAAAATACAACATCTAGAAATAGTAATAATAAACAGATATTTAGATTATCATTTAATAAATATAAACTAGATAATATATATATTACTCCATGGACATATCTTGTTTCATGCCAAAATACTTTTGCTATTTGTATTTCGTCATTTGATCCAAAATATCCCTTACCTATAAATCCTAACCCCATACTCAATATAATAATAAAAGTTAATAATTTTATTATTTTTGAATATTTAGTATTTTTTATTTTATTTAATTTCCATATTATAAAAATTAATGAAATTCTAACAAATAAGCATAATAACCAAAGTGGATTAATATTCATTTATCTTTATTTATTTTTAAAGATTTTAAATTTTTTATTCCATAATTTAAAAATGAGTAATATAATAAAAAATATTAAGGAAACACCTAAATTATGGAATGATACGCAAGTTGTATTATTAAAGAAATGGGGAGAACAATCAGCGTCATATAGAGTTTTACATAATAAGTCATATAGGAAATATAAGTGGTTAACAGGAATGTTTACGATCCCTGTAATTATTATATCAACTTTAACAGGTACCGCAAATTTCTCACAGGGAACTATTATTCAAATATATCCCAATTTTCGTTTATATTTACCTTTAGTAATAGGTGCTTTAAATTTAATTTCTGGTATAATTACAACAATAGGGCAATATTTAAGAGTGAGTGAATTAAATGAATCCAATAGAAATGCAAGTATTGCTTATGGTAAATTTGCTCGTAATATATCAACCGAATTGTCATTGCCTCCAAATGAAAGAACATATTGCGGTTTAGATTTCATTCAAATTTGTAGAAATGAAATGGATCGTTTAATAGAACAATCTCCTGAAGTATCTATGAAAATAATAAGGGAATTTGAAAAAAATAAAAAATTTAAAAATATTATTAAACCCGATTTAATTAATATTAGCCCTATAAATATATGGGAACCATCAAAAGATGATAAAACTAAAGAAATTGTAGCTGGAGCTGCTAACCAATTCAGAAGAGGATTCTTAAATAGAGATTTAAAAGAAGCGAAAGAGATTAAATCTTTTGACCTTAAAGATTCTAATAAGCGAAATGTTGAATTAGAGTTATTAGAACTTCGTGATAATAAAGCTGCGAATAATTCAATAACTAAAAAAAAAGTAAGTTCTATATTAGAAAAAAATACAGAGAATAATAATGGTGACACATTAAATATGAATTATTCTAAAAATAAAATTCAAAATTTAAATCCTCCAAAAATATCTATTAGCGATTTAATAACATCTGAAAATATAAAAAAATTAAAAGAAGAAAAAAATATAGAAATACAAAATAAACACAAAAAATTAAATGATAGTGTTATTATTAATGTTGATTTATTAAAAAGTAATTTAAAAAAAAATATTGATAAAGAAAAAAATAGAAAAAATAAGAATATAATAGTTAATAAAGAAAATGTTAAAAAAACAAATACCAGCGATGAGAATGTCGTTGTTAAAAAAA
>TARA_B110000259_G_scaffold730_1_pt1 | contig 10290 bp, 11 predicted proteins | sample TARA_B110000259 | Tara Oceans TARA_B110000259 (sample SAMEA4397649) | marine metagenome | biome: Polar Biome; feature: [SRF] surface water layer (ENVO:00010504); material: water (ENVO:00002006), including particulate matter (ENVO:01000060) such as... | depth 5 m | reverse complement strand
TATAACCCTAGGTTTTGCAACTTGAAGTTAGCTGAGAGTGTTCCCAAATCTCTCTTAAAGTTAGCCCATTACTTTTCAGGTACGCTCCACTCATGTCTTCGCCCTTTAACTAACAGAAAAGCTCTTGCAACTCTAGCTTTACCAACAAACACGTGCCTTTTGGGTCGAAAAAATCGGCGCTTATTGAGGGTGAGCCCAAGATTGTTATCAAATTGTGAGCGAGGTGTTCTTCAGAAAAACAACCTCTCTTTCGGCAACACAATTTGGCAGGACGACGTTCAGAAAATGTTGAGCATGGGTAGTTGCGACATGATTGGGATAAATGCTTTCTGACTCAAAAGACTCAAAAAGGTGAAAGATATCTTGGTCCAAAATCGACCGGGAAACATCAAATCTGAGGCATAGACCAGAGACCAAACTCGCCTGCGAAAGGCTTTGCAAAGCGGTTTTAAGTTCCCCGGCGGCCCCAGGGCTTGCAACAACTCGGACGTAAAGGTGAAGTTGCTCAGACATAAAGTTCCCCTCTTGGCTAAGCACTGATTCCCTAGCCATATTTTCAAAAGAGCCTAGCCTCAGAGTCTCTCGCGAATCGGAACAAAAGCATTCTTTTGACCGCTCGACACGCTTCGGGCATTGTTTGACAGAGAATGCATTATCTGCAAACATCCAAGCTACTGTCTGGCAAAGAGGGCTAAATCCCTTTCGGCCAGATTAGATCCGGAAGATCCGGGTCGAAATCCGTAGGAAATAAGAGTCAGGGAGTTCCTTACATGAGACAAAAAAGAAGTGCAGTGAAGGCGTTCGCTGGTATTGCCGCCGCAGCAATGTTGCTGACTGGATGTGCAAGCACCGCGACAGAAACAGCCGAGTCCAGTGCCGCAGGCAACAACGATGCAACTGGAATTCCGGGCGAAAGCATCACTCTAACCGTCGGTGCTGGTCACCCAGCCGGTGGAGCGATCACCTACGCAAACCGACTTGAGAGCTGGTTCGTTCCAGAACTGAAGCGTCGAGTAGCGGAGGATACCAATCATGATCTTGAGATAATCGAGGGCTACGGAGGTTCTATCGCAACGTTGGGAGAGGTACTAGGGGCAACGCAGTCAGGTCTTCTTGACATCGGTGCAATTATTTACCCATTCGAGCCTTCAAACCTAGCTCTGCACAACTTAGAAATGAAGATCCCGTTCTCCTCAACAGACCCAGAGATTGCTATTAAGGCAATGCGCGCTGTTTATGACGAAATTCCATACATGGGTCAAATGCTCGAGGACGAGTTCAACCAAAGGGTTCTAGGTTTGTGGACAGTTGGTTCCTACAACTTGGTTACAACCTTCCCTTGGAACAGTTTTGATGACCTAGCTGGTAAAACTTTGACCGCTGCTGGACCTAACTTGCCTTGGATCACCGCCGCTGGCGTGAACCCAGTGCAGGGAAGCTTGGGTGAGTGGTACACCGGCCTTGAGACTGGTGTCATCGATGGTGCAGTTATGTTCGCAGAGGCTACAGCCGGATTCAAGCTCTACGAAGTAGCTCCGTACTACACCGAAATTGGCTTTGGTGCGAGCCCACAGGGTGCGATCACAGTCAACCTTGATGCATTCAACGCTTTGCCTTCAGACGTCCAGGAAATCTTGGTTGAGCTAGGCATCGAGTTTGAAGCTCAGATTGCCGGATGGGTCAAGGAAGAAAGTGGAGCAGCTTATGGCGTCATGCGTGACGCTGGTGCCACAATTACTTCTCTTACAGACGCGCAGCGCTCAGACTGGGCCAACCGCCTATCAGAGCTTCCAAACGCAGGGGCTCAAGAGGCCAACGCACTCGGACTGCCGGGTAGCGAGGCCTATAGGATATATATTCGAGCTCAGGAAGATCTCGGGTACGTATTCCCGAGAGACTGGGTAATCGAGGACTAGAAACAATTTGTACAACGGCCGGGGGTTTTCTCCCCGGCCGTTGACACAATAAAAGCAAAAAAAGTGCGCCAAGAAAGAGATTAAATGTTTACGATCATCGACAAGTTAGTGGCTAGGGTCACCATCGGCTTCGCGGTTATCGGAGGAACATTGATTGGCCTTCTCGCCCTCTTAGTGGTGACCGATGTAGTTGGACGTAATTTTGGGTTTCCAGTCGTCGGCATTGTCGAACTGGCAGCCCAGACAGTAGTGATCTCAGCTTTTCTAACAATTCCCTTTGTGATGCGCAGAGGTAGTCACATTCGAGCAACCATCATTATTAGCAGGTTGCCAGAGGCGTGGCGCAAAGGATTTGAAGTTCTCGCCTACGCAGTAGGGGTCACAATTTTTGCCCTCTTGGCCTACTCCTCATTTGGAAATTTTATGACCGACTACCTCGCGGCTTCCTACGAGGGCGAGGGGGCGCTGCGTGTTCCAACTTGGCCCGCAAGGCTGACAATCTTTCTAGCCTCCATTTTGATGATAGCTGAAGGGCTGCTGAGCATCGTCAAGACCTTCATTGGAGAGAAAAAATGAGCAGCGTAGAGGTAGCAGAGTTTGCAGTCATCGGACTGTTCATAATGGTGATGGCTGGAATCCCAATCAGCTACTCCTTGATTCTTACTTCCTTCGTTGGCATGTTCCTCATAACCGAAAATTTCGACATTGCCTTCAACCTTTTGAACGCCAGTGCCTACTCAGGCATTAGAGACTACGTGTTCGCTGTGATTCCCCTGTTTATCTTGATGGGGGCATTTATGACTAACTCTCGGGCCGCAGAGGCCCTGTTCACCGCGATACATTACTTGCTCAAGAAAATTCGAGCCGGACTGGGAATTGCAACTGTCGGCGCGAACGCGATCTTCGCAGCTGTGACTGGAGTAAGCGTTGCTTCGGCAGCGGTCTTCAGCAACGTCGCCCATCCTCAAATGCAGCGATACGGATATTCCAAGCGCCTATCACTGGGGATTGTGGCTGGCAGTTCGATTCTTGGAATGTTGATTCCACCGAGCCTGTTGATGATTCTCTACGGAATTCTTACTCAGGTCTCCATCGGAAAAATGTTTATTGCCGGCATTGTTCCCGGAATTCTTCTGGCTATTTTGTTTGGAATTTATCTTTTTGGCGCCAGTTTTGTTCGTCCGGACATGTTTGGTATTCACTCGAGCAAACCAAATAGATTCGTCAGAAAAGCCCAGGCGAAAAAGCTTGCCCTTTCAGAAAAAAACGGAAACTCTGCCACGGGAGGGGACACGGATTTTGATGATGCTGACTATGAAGAATCTGGACAAGTTCGAGGACCTGGACTGATTACTCAAACAATTGCAATCCCCGTCAACAACATGACTTTTGGGAGAGCAATGCTGGGGGCTCTTCCTATCGTTTCGCTGGTGGCGCTTGTCATCGGAGGTATTTGGGGAGGTTTGTTTTCCCCCACAGAAGCCAGCGCAGTCGGTGCTGTCGGAGCCCTAGTGATTGCGCCGCTTATGGGTATGGATTGGAAGAAGTTCTTCAAGTCATTCCAGCAGACGGCGCTTACTGTCGGCGGGATATTGTTGTTGCTTATCGCAGCTGGTTTCTTTTCGAGAATGCTTGCCACCAGCGGTTTCATAAATCAGGTCAGCAAGTTCATTCAGGGTCTAGAAATTGGCCCGATTCTTTTGATGCTGATGTTTATTGTGATCCTTGTGATCATGGGGACGATTCTTGATTCAAGCTCAATCATCCTGTTGGCTATTCCACTTATGTTCCCGTCGATTGTTGCTCTAGACCTGGATCCGGTCTGGTTTGGAATCGTGTTCATCATCGCTGTTGAGGTCGGTCTGCTGACACCTCCGTTTGGCATGGTCCCGTTTGCAATGAACGCGACCCTTGGAAAACGAGCAAGCGTCGAAGACATCTTCGCTGGATCGTTCCCGTTCGTGATTTTGATGTTTGTACTACTTGGGCTGTTGTTAGCGTTCCCTGAAATTGCAACTTGGTTGCCTGGACTTTTGCGCTAAGCCCCAAAAGACATAACTAATAGCAAGGAAAGGAACGCCATTTGTCAAAAGTTATTGGAGTCATCGGTTTGGGCAACATAGGGTCCTCAATAGCCTTGCATTTGAACCGCAATGGGTTTCAGGTGGTTGGGTTTGATGTTCGAGCCGAACCGAACCAGCAACTTGAGGTTGACGGTGGTGAGGCGCTGGCTTCACCCGCTGAGGTGGCCATGCGGGCAGACGTTGTCATCTCAAGCCTCCCATCGGCAGCTGCACTGGAATCGGTGTTAGACGACATTGCAGAACATATGTCAGGAAAGGTATTGATTGAAACCAGCACACTAGGTCTAGACACAAAGGACGAGGCGCACAAGCGGCTGTTGGCCGCAGGCGGCCAAATCGTGGATTGCCCGCTAAGCGGGACAGCCATGCAAGCCAAAAAGGGTGATGTAGTTGCATACGCAAGCGCCGATCCTGGCGTCGTTGCCGGAGTGCAGGACGTGTTGGATGGCTTTAACCGAAAGACCTACGAACTGGGCGCCTTCGGCATGGGTAGCAAAATGAAGTACATCGCAAACCTCCTGGTCGCCGTCCACAACGTTGCCACTGCAGAGGCTCTTGTCCTGGCTCACAAGGCAGGCCTGGACATGAACCGCGTGGTTGAGGTGGTTGCCGATGGCGCAGGGGGATCAAGAATGCTTGAGGTCAGAGGACCGATGATGGCCAATGACACCTACGGCGAGCCAGGTATGAATGTCGGGGTATTTATGAAAGATGTCGCTCTAATAAGTGACTATGCAAGGAAGTTAGGTGCGCCGACGCCACTTCTGAACAGCACAACCCCCATCTACACTTCAGCCCTGGCGCACGGATGGGCGCAATCCGACACAGCTTCGGTTTATGCAATTTTGGCCGATATGGCAAATATTGATCGCAAACAAACACCACAGGAGAAAGACCGAGAATGACACTTCTAAGCCTTACGGCCGCACAGGAAATTTTGGCCGGCGTTCTAAAAGAGTCCAGGGCAATCAGCCTGGAGCCGATGACCGTGTCCATACTGGATGCTAGCGGCACCCTAAAGGCAATGGTCCGCGAGGATGGATCTTCGTTGCTTCGCCCTGATCTTGCGTTTAGTAAGGCCTGGGGCGCTCTCGGAATGGGCCTGCCCTCTCGCGAGCTAAATCGCAGAAGCGAACTTATGCCAGCGTTTTTTCAGGCGCTCAACTCAGTCAGCAACGGAAGAGTTGTTCCTATGCCGGGCGGAGTGCTTGTTCTCAAAGACGACGTGGTCGTGGGTGCGGTTGGCGTATCTGGAGACACTTCCGACAATGATGAGATTGTGGCTATTGCAGGTATAAAGTCTGCTGGCTTCACCGCCGACTATGAGGCGACTCCTGCGGTCAGAAGGTCACAGTTCTAAGCTTCGACTGCCGCGGTGGTCGGAAAGTTGACTAGCAACAGAGCAGGAACCGCGATCTTTGTCGGCATTGCGATTTTTATTGCATCCCTGAACTCGCTTCAAGCAAGAGTAAATGGCGAGCTGGGCTATCGAATGGGCGATGGTTTTGGCGCCGCGCTGATATCTATCATCGGCGGGCTATTGATTATCGTCGTTTCTTTACTTTTATCACCGGTCGGCCGCGCTGGCCTATCTAGAGTTCCTCAAGCGCTCAAAGATCGAAGGCTTCTGTGGTGGCACCTCTTGGGCGGAGTGTCAGGTGCCTACTATGCCGTTGCACAAACCGTAACAGGCTTGCTGCTGGGAGTGGCATTGTTTTCGATTGCAATTGTCTCGGGGCAAACTCTGAGCTCTCTAGTGATGGACCGCCTCGGCGTTGGACCATCTGGGGTTCGGAAGATTACTTGGCCGAGGATGCTTGGGACGATATTGGTGCTGACCTCGGTGGTGCTGTCAGTTTCTGGACAGCTGGACGCGGAAGCCCCGATTTGGATGGCCTGGATGCCATTTGTAGCCGGCATAGGAATGGGTTGGCAGCTTGCTGTCAACGGCCGCGTGCGAGCTGAGACCCAAAGCGTACTAGCGGCAACCTTCATAAACTTTTTTATAGCAGCCGTGCTGCTGACAGTTATTGTCGTGGTGCGTGGATTCAGTACCGGTTGGCCAACCAATATTCCTTCGGAGCCCTACTTGTTTATCGGTGGAATTCTTGGCTCCCTGTTTATAGCTGGATCAGCCTTAGTTGTGGCAAGAATTGGGGTTTTAGTTCTAGGGGTGTCGGTTGTTGCGGGTCAATTGATTGGCGCTTTAGTTATCGACATAGTGAGTCCGTCGCCGGTTCACCCTCTTACCAGCAGCACCCTGCTGGGTGTCGGACTATCTTTGGTGGCGGTTGTTATTTCAACACTGAAGCCAGACCTTTTCAAAAGTCGAAAGAAGATTTAGCTGATTTGGTTCAGGATCCACTGAGCCCTGCGAACAGTCGCAGCATCAGCCATGTTGCCTTCATCATCGCGATAGGCACCAATCCCGTGTAGAGATTGTTCTGCGAATTGATCGACAATTTGTTTTGCCTGATGGATTTCCTGTTCGGTTGGGTAGAACACTCTCTGGCATACCTCAACTTGGGCTGGGTGAATCACTGCCCGCCCGTTGAAACCTATATTCCTCATTCGGAGACTTGATCTTTCATACTCGGGCAAGTCCGTAAAGTTGCTAGAAACCCCGGCCACAATTGATGAAACGTCATTAGAAATAGCTGACACAACGATCTCTAGGCGAATCGGATGGAGGTCTGGTTCCGTGGCAGGAACGTTTTCTGCCATTCCCAGGTCGCCCCGAAGGTCATATTCACCAATTTGAACCCGGGTCACACTCGTGTGTCTTAGGAGCTCTTGCCGCCCGACGTAGCCAGAGCCAGACTCAATTAGTACACCCAATTCCAAGTCCGCACTCTCTGCCAATTTGCGCATCCGGTCAAAGGTTGCACCCGGTTCAGCTTTCGGGATCCAAACTCCTGTTAAACCGCCAATTGCCAGCACCTTTTCCAAGTCTTCAAGTCCATGATCACCGGTATTAATGCGCACCCAGACGTCTTTCTTGTCTAGTTTCTGCACTGTTTGGGCCAGCGTAGACAAAGCTAGGGCCTTTTGGTTCTCGGCCACTCCGTCTTCCAGGTCGAGAATGAAGCTGTCGGCGGCAATTCGACTGGCACTAGAAACCTTCCGATCGCTGTCGGCCGGTATGTAGAGGTGAGACCCTAGACTTCCCATTTCAACCCAAATTCTCTTAAATGCATTATTTCTAGACTAATGTATGTAATAGGTTTAGCGGTAGTTTATCTACCAAAGGTAATTCAACGGCGAAAGGATCCATGATGTTTCAAGCAGATGGCGTGAGGGTAACAGTACTGGTAGAAAATCAGGTCGACATGCTGCTACCGGATCAGGCCAGCCCACTAGGAACTGACGACCACTGCATCACTCGCTGGGGGCTAGTCGAGCACTTTGACAACAAATTTTTACCTCCTCAGGCCGAAAATGGAATTAGCTTTTTGGTTGAAGCATGGCGCGGACGACACACTGTTCGAGTCCTCTTTGATGTCGGCCTCACCGGGACAGTTTTGCGTCACAACTTGAGTGTTTTCAATGTTGATCCAAACTCCATCGACCACGTTGCCATCAGCCACGGCCACCCCGATCACTTCGGCGGCATCCATGGATTCCTAAGTCTTACAGACAGGCTAATTCCGGTGGCCACCCATCATGATGCCGAGCTTCCTAGGTACGCGCTCATGGGCGATGGGCGCATGTCATCGGTCTATAACTCGGCGTTCACTTTCGAGCAGATCGAGCGCTCGGGCGGAGTGCCAATTTTGGCAAAGGACTCGCTAGATCTTGGCTGGGGTATCCACACCACGGGAGAGATTGCGAGGAATGTCCCATTTGAGGCAGCTGCCCCACCCTTTGTTCCAGGCAACCCCGGGCTTTATCAGGTCGCTCGTGATGGCAGCGTGCGCCGGGACGAAGTCATGGATGAAAACGGCCTTGTTATTGACGTCAAGGACGTGGGTCTAGTTGTGCTCACCGGCTGCGCTCACGCTGGTGTGGTGAATACCATCAATCAAGCTAGGGCAGTAGTGGGCGATAAGCCGGTCCGCGCTGTGATGGGTGGATTCCACCTAGGCTTCCCAACAACCCCTCATGAAAACGTCGGCCTAACAGTGGACGCGTTAAAAGATTTGGGCGTGCAAACGATCATGCCGATGCACTGCTCCGGGGTGCGCACTCATGCCCACCTTGCCCATGACAAGCATTATGTGCAGCCGGCCGTCGGAACCGTGCTTCAATTTGGAAAGCCTCAGCCTTAGGCCAGTAATGCACAAATCCCTCGAAAACATAACTGTTATCGCAGTAGAACATGCGGTTGCGGCTCCGCTATGCACAAGGCACCTGTCCGAAATGGGCGCAGAGGTCATAAAAGTTGAGCGGCCCGTAACCGGTGATTTCGCAAGAGGGTACGACGCTTTTGTTCACGGCGAATCGAGCCACTTCTCGTGGCTAAATCGTGGCAAGAAGAGCGTGGTTATCGATTTGAAGACCGTCGAGGGCAAAGCGAATCTCTTGGAACTTCTCGGCAGAGCTGATGTCCTAGTGTCTAATCTTGCCCCAGGCGCGTTTGAGCGAATTATTTCGGATGAAGAGATGGAGCAGTTCCCAGCCTTGGTAAGAGCGCACATCTCTGGATATGGAAATAACGGACCGTACTCCAACCGAAAGGCTTACGACCTTCTGGTGCAGGGGGAGTCTGGTGTCATCGCTTCAACGGGCACCGAGCTAGAAAAGGCAAGACCCGGTATTTCCGTGGGCGATCTTGCAGGGGGCCTATATGCGTTGGCAGCCATTAATGCCGCTCTCGTCCAGCGCGCTTCTACTGGACTGGGGCAAAGAATAGACATTTCTCTTTTTGATGCGCTGGCTGAGTGGATGAGTCCACTGCTTCTTGCTCAGAAGTACTCGGGTGTCACCCCACCACCGGCGGGCCGAGGGCATGCCTCCATCACTCCGTACGGCCCCTACACCTCAATAGATAAAGAAGAAATACAGATAGCCGTGCAGAACGACGGGCAGTGGCTGAGGCTCTGCAATGAAGTTCTAGATCGCTCAGATCTTGCCGAGAATCCAAATTTTGCCAGTAACTCCGGCCGACTTGAAAGCAGAGAAAAAGTTGAGGCAGAGGTCTCAAACTCTTTCGGAAAACTCTCGGCAGTTCAACTGATTGAGAGGCTGGAGAGAGCCGATGTTCCATATGGAATTTTGCGCGAGGTAAAAGATGTAATTGATCACCCTCAGCTCATCGGTCGAGACCGCTGGGTTGGGGCGCAGTCTCAGCAGGGCCATGAATTCGAGGCGCTATTGCCCCCGTTTCTCGCCGAGAGATCAGATCTCGGGCTCAAAAAGGTTCCGAAGCTCGGAGAGCACAGCGTAGAAATTTTGGGTGCAAAGCTCTAGTCAACATCGATGCTAAAAACATCCTCGGGGATTACCCCAGTCAAATGCTCGCCTAGGCTCAAGAAGCTTTCACGAAGGTGACTCTCGGTGGCTTTGGCAACCTCATCCAAGTCACCGCTTCGAATAGCATCCATCATTGCCAGGTGCTCCTTCTGAGATGAACCAGGGCGGCTCTCGATCACCTGCAGCAGGTCCCACGGCCAACGTTGCCAAAGCTGCTCAATTTGGCCGATCAGAGACTCGCTTCCACATGACTTATAAAATAAAAAGTGGAACTGTCGGTTGAGTTCGGCCACGGAAATAACTTCTCGCTCTTTGAGCTTCCCGCTCATTCGGGTAAGCAGGTCTTCGGCTCTTTCGAGCTCCAGTTGAGACAAACGTCGCGTTGCCCTTCGCATTGCGTAAGGCTCCATCAACATTCTTTGTATGTACACGGCCTTAATGGCACCAAAGTCCGCATCTGCGACGCTGACTCCACGGTTAGGCTCCCCGACTAGTAGGCCTTCGGCCTCAAGCAGCACCAATGCCTCTCGCACAGGCGTGATGCTGGTGCTGAACATTTCCGCAAGCACATCCTGCTGAATACGACTACCCCTTGGGAGCTCCCCGTCACGAATCATCTGGCGGAGAGACGCCACTATTCTGTCCCGTTTCGTCATTCCAACATCCTATTGGAGTATGCATTCCTGATGTCAGTATGCATTCCGATCAGTTTCAGCTTATTTGGGCTAATTAGGACTGGAAGTTGGCGTCAATTACACTCGGGTTTTCAGGGTTGCGGTCCTGAGAGCCCCAAGGCTGCTGGTATTCAGTGGACATTAGGTCCAAGAACAACTTGGCGTCGAATTCTTCGGGTCCACGAACTCCAGTGGCCTTCCAGT
>TARA_B110000259_G_scaffold36804_1_pt1 | contig 10290 bp, 9 predicted proteins | sample TARA_B110000259 | Tara Oceans TARA_B110000259 (sample SAMEA4397649) | marine metagenome | biome: Polar Biome; feature: [SRF] surface water layer (ENVO:00010504); material: water (ENVO:00002006), including particulate matter (ENVO:01000060) such as... | depth 5 m | reverse complement strand
TTTGCCCTGTTATAAATAGCAATGCAGAAATGCTTCATTGGATTAATCCAGATCCAGATATCAAGAGTTTAAATAGTAAAGAACTAGAAAAATCTTTTAAACAAACTAGAGAAGATATATATAAACTACTTAAGAAATTTTTAATACTTAATACATGAATAAAAATATTGTTAGCTTATTCTCTGGATGTGGAGGTTTGGATTTGGGGTTCCATAAAGCAGGTTTTAAAACAATTTGGGCTAATGAGTATGATAAAAATATTACTCCAACCTTTAAGCATAATTTTCCAAAAATAGAACTTGATGAGAGGAGTATTTCAGATATCCCGGTGGAAGATGTGCCGGATTGTATTGGGATTATTGGTGGACCTCCATGTCAAAGTTGGAGTGCTGCTGGAAGCCATAGAGGCGGAGATGATTCAAGGGGTCAATTATTTATTGAAGACTATATTAGGATAGTTAAAAGTAAAAAGCCCAAGTTTTTTCTAGCTGAAAATGTACCTGGAATAAAATACAAAAGACACGATGAGTCGTTTAAATTTATCTTAGAAAGTCTTAGAGCTATTGGATACAACATCTCCTTTAAGGTATATAACACCTATGATTTTGGTGTAGCACAAACAAGAAAGAGGTTAATAATTATTGGATATGCTTCTGGATATGATGAATTTTTTAAACTTCCTGATAATGCATACAAAGGAGAAAAAAAGAATTTAGAAGATGTAATCAAGGATTTAAATGGTAATGCCGTCGCGGCAAAAAATAAGAGTAAACCTAATCCAGATTCTATAAAACTTAATCACGAATATCTTGATATTCTTGAAGAAAAAAACTCATTCCATTACATGTCTAGAAATAGAGTGAGGGGTTGGAATGAGCCTTCATTTACAATTCCAGCAACAGGAAGGCATGTTCCACAACATCCTCAGGCTCCAAAAATGGAAAAAGTATATGAGAAAAATGGTGATAGAAGAATTAATGTAATGGAATTTAAGCAAGGCAAGAAAAATAAAGACTTATATAGAAGATTGACCGTGAGGGAGTGCGCAAGAATACAAGGGTTTAAAGATAATTATGAGTTTCTTTATAACAATGTTGATCATGGTTATAAGATGATAGGCAATGCGGTGCCTGTAGAATTCGCAGCCGTTATTGCAAGACAAGTTAAAAAGGATATGAGTAGGCTTGATAACTCAGAAGTATCTTTTGAAAATGCTGGAAAAGTTATAGAGCTTTCTTGACTGGTGTTTCTAAATCCATTTCGCAACATCTAAATATAACTGTTTTCACTCTTCTGCTAGTTGCTCACTAAGTTTCCTGGCTACTAATTACTTTAAAGACGACCAAAATTAATTTGCATCAAAACTTCAGAAGCATCTTTAAATATCAGAAATACAGATCTAGATAACTTATAAAATTAATTGCAATTATCTATAAAAGATTTTAGTCTTAATAGTTGATGATTAACGATATTCACGAAATAGATGTAAAAAGTGGTCCTGGTGTATTTCGGCATTTTGAACACTTAGATCTTCGTCCATGGTATCTCTTGGGAGAATACGTAGATAATGCTATTGGCAGCATGGAAGCCAACATAAAAGAACTAAAAAAAATTAATCCTAACTACATACTCACTGTAAGAATTTTTAGAGACACATTAGCAAGAAAACTTTATATAACTGACAATGCTGGTGGAATATCTGACGATGAAATTGAAAGAGCTTTGCAGATTGGTGAGCGTCCAAATGATACAAGTGGAGCACATGAATTTGGTGTCGGCATGAAAATGGCTTCCTTTCACTTTACAAGACGCTGGTCTATTAGAACAAGTGCATTAGGCGAGCCAGTAGAAAAGTACATTGACCTTAACGTTGATGAGATTGAAAAAACTGGAAATACTAAAGTTGATGTTATTAGGCAGTCCAAAAGCGCTGACGCTAGTTACACTGAAATTTGTTTAGAAAATTTTTACGATAATAACTGGCCCAAAGGAGCAACAGTAAATAAAATAGAAAGATTTTTAGGCTCCATGTACAGAAGATATATAGATCAGGGAAAATTAATACTAATCTTTGACAATGATGGAGATCAGAAAAATATCAAAGGTACTTTTCCAGAAATTTTGAGCATGGCTTTTGTTAAAGATCCCTCGGAAGGTGAGAAGCTATGGAAGCAGGATATATTATTTTTATATAAAAATAAAAAAATAACAGGCTGGGTGGGTTTGCTAAAAAATACCGGTCAGATTAATACAGGATTTGATTTAATTAGAAGAAACAAAGTGATTGAGGGTGATGAAAATGCATGGAAGCCAGATGCTAAAGATTCTTCCTTGTATAACATCTTTGATGGAGGTCATAGCAACGCTAAATCTAGATTATTTGGCGAACTAGTGTTCTCAGGATTTCAAACAAACAATAATAAATCTAGAATAAAATGGAATACTCTTCAAGATGATGTGAAAGAGGAGTTTTTAAAATATTTGCATGACTTGATCAAGCTTGATAGCACAATATCAGTAAAATCCTCCAGGCAAGACAGGTTAAGAGATTTTTGGTATCAACTTGAAAATTATATAAGTTTCCAAAAAAAAGAAGATACATCATTAAAAAAAGTTATAGATACGTCTCAAGATATTATTTCTGCAAAACTAAAAATGGATCACGTGGATTTTTCTTTTCCTGACGCCAATGTCGCAGACGATCCAAGTAATGAAATAAATTACCACAACGAAGAGGATGATTTAAAAAGATTTGAATTTATTGTCAATGAATCTGATGAGAGGAAATGGTTGATTCAAGTTATACCAAATGAGGGCAAAGGGGATAGAAATTGGTTTGAGTATGATTCTAAGAAAACGCCCGACTTCCCTAAAGACATAAAAATTAGATGGGATGTAAATCATTCATACTCTAAAAAAGTTTTTAAAATAGGTGAAGACTCTTCAATATATGAAACTCTTGCACCAGAATTATTTAAACTCATCGCATATCTTGTAATAGCAGAAGAAAAATTGAGTGATCTTGATAGAGATGACATGAGAGCTGATATTGGACGCTCTTATTATAGAGACTTTATAAATAAAACACTCAAACTGCAATAAAGTTCTTAATTCTCTTTAAAAATATTTAACTAACTCTTATCTTCCTTGCACCCCTTAAATAAGGGCTTTGAAGCATTATTTCTTATATTTTCTTAAAATATTAAGAATATATAAGAAAATTTAACTTGCATTATGAATAAATATCCTTATATTAAGAATATGAGAAATTTAAATCAAAAGGAACTAGGGCATACAAAACATAGTGAATTAAGATGTCAGCAAAGGGGAGTTCCTCTAAAAGTTGTTGAATTTATAGTTACTAATGGAGATTCTTGTAGAACACATGATCTGAGAAAGTGCTTCATTAATAAAAAAATACTAAATAAACTTAAGTACAAACATAAAGAGTTCTTATTAGAATTTGATAAATTCTTACTAAACACAGCAGTAGTTGTGAATAATAATAAAGATACTGTAGTGACAGTGATGAAAATAGATGGTCAGGTTAGATGGAACTAATAAAGAAGTTTAAAAAATTGATTTGCTTTCATTCTGAATCAATCACAAAGCCTAATTTTTTAGATAGAGAGGCATTAACTTTAGAAAATACTTTTGACACCCTCATACATTACCCAAAAGAATCTCTAGCTTTTGCATTGTTAGAATTGCAAAAACTTATCCTTATCCTAGATCCAAATGATTCTTATGACTATTCTGATCAAGAATTTAAAAATATTGATCGAAAGAAAGTACTTTCCGAAGCTATTTACTTAATTGATTATATCCATAATAGCGCAAATGAAATAACACCCAAGGAGGTGCACTGATAATGAAAATAACTAATCCTGAAGAATTTAAAAAATACCTTGATGAGACTTACATCAATGAAAATGCTTTCTCTTTTTGGCAGTCTGATGTAAAAATTGGACCAAGCACTATCAAAGCATATAAAAATGTATCTACTAAATTAAAGCATGAAGAGTCTCGAGAAAGGCAGCTTGCAAAGGCTATAGAGATAATATCATGCTGTAATATCTCATCTGGCCCAAAAGGCATTAAAAAAACCGGTCTTGTAGTCGGCAAAGTACAGAGTGGAAAAACAACCTCTTTTACACTTGTGTCAGCATTAGCTGCTGATAATGGCTATAAAATAGTTATTCATTTACTTGGAACAACCTCAAACTTGCTTGCATCTAATTATGCAGATGTAGTTAAAGTTTTGGGTATAGAGGACAACACGCCTACTAACTGGAAGACAAGAATTGTCCAATCACATAGTCAGGGAGGAATCGATCTAAACTCTCAAACTCTTGCAAATTTAGTCAGTGGTAATAGTGCTTCAATGGTAAGTGGCAACAAAGATCAGGTTTTATATATGCCCTTACTGAAGGATACTGCTTCTATTATCTTATTGACTGACCTTTTAAAAAGCACGCCTATTATTGGGAGTATTCCTATCTTAATAATTGATGATGAGGTTGATTCTCATGGAATGAATGTTGCGAAGAAAAAACCTTCTAATATTTATAATTCTTCAATTGAGGGGTCTCAATCCCCAACTAATAGCCATCTATCTGATTTAAGAGATGCTTGTGGTACCGTTACTTATTTAGGTTATACAGCAACAGCACAAGGCCCTATTTGGCAACATCCTAATAATTTTATGAGTCCTGATTTTCACGCAATGCTATATCCTGGAAAAGGTTATGTTGGCAATGAGGAGCTTTTTGGCGAGCCAAGGAATAGGAAACATGAGCGATTATATGATCATCATAAGGATTGGAATCATCAAGTAAAAGAGATTAATGTGACTGTAATAGATCCGATCACAGGCAAAGATATTGATGATAACACCCAACTAAAAAATTCAATATTTGATAGCGTATGCACATTTCTTGTTTCTTATGTCTTGCTTCGTAAAAGACAACAGGCTGATCCAGACAATCCAAATAACAAAGCTTTAAGTATGATGCTTCATACCTCAACTCGGACTGGCAAACAAGGCAATAGGGATGGTGAAATCAACCATCAAGAAGCTGTGATTCTTTTAAGGGACTATTTAGAAAATAGTTTATGGGCAAGTTTAAATTCAGGTCCTCTTAATATTGATTTTAAAAGAATTAAAAGTGCATATGAGGAAAAAGCTTTAAATATTGATACAAAATATAAAAATTCACTCCCATCATTTGATATGGTGCTTAAACAGATCAAAAAGATACTAGATCCTAATGTACCTAACCTTTATGAAATTAGAGAAGTTAATGCTAGAAAGGATATGAAAATTAGTGATGTTAAGTTTGATAACTCAGAAATGTGGTTTCTTGTTGGAGGAATTGGTCTTAGTAGAGGTTTTGTTATTGAGGGCTTGCTTACCACATGGATGCCTGTCCAACCTCAAAATATTATTGCAGATACCATGGAGCAAAGAGGAAGATTTTTTGGTTACAAAAAACCATACCTCGACCTTATTACAGTTTTCATCAAAGAGAAGACAATGGAAGCGTTTAGGGGTTACATAACACATGAAGACAGCCTCTGGACTGAGCTAAAAAATCTTCTTAAGAAAGGCGAATCACTTCAAGGAACAGATCCTTACTTTCACTCATGTGCAGCCATTTCTGGAGTAACGTCGCCAAGTAAAATGAGAGTTCCAGTTACAACATTAAGAGTTGATTGGGTTACATGCAAGACATTACCTTTTGTGACTGATCCTGATACCGGTCAATGCGATAAAGATCAGAATTTTCATCAATTAACAGATAAGTTTATTAAAAAACTAAATCTAAAAAGACCAACCATCAATCCATGGAATGCCAATGTTAATGGCGATGCCCCAGGTCAAGATTTTATTTTTCAAAAGTGCTCCCTAGATCAAGTTTATGACTATTATTTAAGCAAAATACCTGGCATAGATAGTAATGAGGAGTATTTAAATGAAATTATTAAGCTTCTTGAGTCAGAATATTGCGGTCATGATCACAAAGGCCATGCAAGAAAAAATGCTTGTGACGTAGTTCTATTTAATCAGGGAGAAAGACAAGTTGTATTTGACTCCGATCATGCTCCTCATCAATGGGCTTGGCCAAAACACGGCTACAGATCTTCTGCAACTTACTCAAAAACAAATAAAAAAAAGGACTATACAGATTTCTATTGTGGCGATGATAAGGTTATCTTAGGAAGAGACTTCGATCCTTTTAACTATCCATCATATGATGAAGAGCATAACTACAACACAACTATTCAAATCCATCACTTTGATAGTGTTTATGAAAGGGATGCTCAAGACAATAAAATTGTTCAATTTGAAAATGTTTACGCTGTTCGTATTAAGCTTCAGCATTCAAAAACTTTTTTAACCTTAGGAAAAAAATAAATTATTATGAAAGACAAGAAATTAAAACTGACTACTTTAGATGTATTAAATAGCATTAATAAAGCTCTATTTAATTTTATAGATATGCCATCTGAAGAAAATTTATCTAAGTTTGATAAGCTTTGCTCTCTATATAAAGAAACTTGGATTGAAGAAGCGTCTAGAAATGATGTTAAGGCATCTTCCGGAGATCTTCCTATAGAGAAGGCATCTAGTGAAATTCCTTATTTAGAATCATTGCCAAATTATATTACAGAAGAATCTGATAATTCTGATAAACCAGAGAGGCATGCATCAGATATAGAAGAGATTAAGCAAGAGGTATATGACAAAATATGGACTAAAGAGCTTGCAAGAGCATCATCTATTGATGGAAGTGTTAAAATATTAACTCAATCAATAAAGCATCCAACCAATAAAGCAATAATTGGCTCTTCTGAATATGATTTAAAACCAATTGATTTTAATCAGCATGCCATAAGAGCAATTAGGCCGTCAGAAAACTTGGATGACAAAAAATTTAACAGACGTTGGTATTTTGAGAAAGAGGGAGATTCTAAAATTGCATGGTGGTGTAATAGAGATCAGATGATATCTATGATAGAAGATGCAAATAAAAAAGGAATGTTAAAAAGCTCCTTAGATAACACAAGAATTAATAATTATAAAATAATAAAATCCAGAGATCTTGATAAGGCTTCTTATGATGAATACCTAAAATCATTTACATTATTTGAAGAAAGAGATGGTATTTTCCATAATGATAAAGAAGTTTTTTTTATTATATTTGAATCTGAGGGCTTAAGAACAAGAAAGCAAATTGCAGAAAACATGTTGTATGAATCCATTTTATTAACCGAAGGACCTGATAGGATTATTTGGAGGGATATATGTATTTTAGATTCATCCAAGGTAACTATTAGATCTGTAACTAATGATTCACATCATAAGCCATCAGTTAAAGTATTAGATTCAGATTGGTATATATCAAATGATATGTCTAATGTTCCCAATCAAGCAATGCGTGAGTTTATTAAAATCATCCATCCAGAATTGAGAATAAATGATTAATCAACTGGAAATAAATATCAAAAAAAGTTATTCAAGCTGGACAATTATGGAGCTATTAATTATTTTTAGATTTATTTTCACCAGCGGCGATAATAAAGAAATTGGTCAACTTCACAATAAACTTTTAGTACTTCAGTCAATCGTAAATCAGGAAAGGCCGTTGAAAGTAAAAAATATTTCGCAAATTAATAAAAAAATCGATGATTGGACTAATTTTAAAGAAAAAAATACTTACAAACTGAATGATTATGAGAGGTTTTACTTTAATGATTTTAAAAAAAATAAATCAAAATATAACAAAATCATAGATACATTTGAGTTCGTTTTAAGTAAAAATTTTTTCTATAGCCCCTATAGAGGCGATTATAGCGGAGTAAAAGAAGGTTCAGCAAAAATTCTTCATCACCTAGCCCGCGAAAGGGATTGGAGAATAGTAAGCGCAAAAAAACAACAAGCTCTTCTAAAAAAAGGCTCTTTAGAATGTGAAATATGCAAATTTGATTTCAAAGATCAATATGGAATGCGTGGTTATAACTTTGCAGAGATTCATCACATTAAACCAATATCAGATTATGACGATAGCGCCATAACATCTCTTAAAGATCTTGCTGTCCTTTGCAGTAATTGCCACAGGATGATTCATAGAAAGGAGCCATGGTTGAATATTGAAGACTTGAAAAGAATAATTAAAGAGAAAAAAGTAGCATGAATATAAATTGTGATAAATGTGGAAATAAGATTAGCCTAGATGGATCATTAAAAAGATTAATTGTGAGCGAAGAAAGAGCTGTTATAGAAGAAGAGATGCAAATTCTTCACAGTGAGCAGATGAGTTATCAAGAAAAAGAGTTTAATAAAAAACTTGAAGCCAAAGCCTTAGAGATTGATTCAAATTATGAAAAACAAATTGAAGCAATACAGGCAGAAAGGGCCATTACTAAAAACGCAGAAATAAAAGCTATTAAAGAAAAAATGTTTTTAGAAGATGCTCTTAAAGAGTTAGAGATTAAGGCAGAACAAAAAATTAGAGAATCCCTAAAACAAAAAGAAGATGAGTTACGTGCCCAAAATATAATATACAAAAACTCTATAAAGACAGAGTTAGAAAATGATCTTATAGAACAAAAAAAGATCTTAAGAGTGGAGGGAGAAGGAGAATTAAGAGAAAAAGACTTAGAAATTACAAGGCTAAGAAAAGAAGCTAGTGATGCAAGGTCTAAGTTAGATCATGCCAAAGACTCACAAGAATTAGTTGGTGAAGCTGCGGAGTTAATTCTTCTTGAAAGGCTTAAAAAATCTTTCCCTAATCATTCATTTGAAGAGATTAAAAAGGGCCAGCAAGGTGCAGATATCCTGCAGGAAGTTCGCTCTCTATCTGGTGAAACCGTTGGTCTTATCTACTATGAATCAAAGAAGACTAAGAACTGGTCTGAGCCATGGATAACTAAATTTAAAGAAGATATTCGTAAAAAAAATGCCCAAATGGGTATTTTAGTTTCTGAGGTATTACCATCTTATTGTGAAGGAGACTTTATTTGTAAAGACGGAATATGGATTACTACACCAAGATACGCTCACCAACTAGCTACACTGCTATGTGATCAATTGCTAGCAGTATATAAAGCAAAGCTAGTTAAGAAAGGTAAATCCTCTTTAGAAGGCGATGTTTATGATTACATCACCGGAGAAGAGTTCATTGAAAAAATAAAAGTTGTTGCAGAAGCTCATAAAAGTCTCAGTGATAATCTCCAAAAAGAAAAAATAGCAATGCAAAAAATTTGGAGTATAAGACAAAAAGAAATAGATAGGTCTATAGGTAATGTAGTTCAGGTGATAGGCGATCTGGAAGCTCTAAGCGCAGGTAATATTAAAACTATTGAAGATTTTCAACTAAAAATTAAATAGAGAAAAATTATGTTTGATACAACTTTTATTAACTGTACAAAGAATATAAAAGATTCTTATTTGGCAGAATTAAATTGGTTTTCGGATCACAAAGGAGCAATTGTCCCTCATTCATTTATAAAAAATAGAAACTTTGCAAAATCACCTAAGGGAATATATGCCCCTGCAGGTCAAGAAACCATCCTAGCTGTAAAAAGTGTAATAAGATCTCGATATGATGGAAGGGAGAGCAAGGTTTTTAGAAATAACGAAGGCGGTTGGTATTTTGAGTATGCACCAGAAGATAATAATAAAGGAATAAAATTTCATACTAATGCAAAGCTATTAAGAAATGGCCGTAAAAAAATTCCTATTGGTGTTATTTATCAGGTAAAAGAGACGCCATCACTATATGAGATTCTTGGAACTGGATTGGTTAGGTACTCCGAGGATCTAAACATGTTTTGCATATATGGTTTTAATAATGATGGCGGCATTAGATTTTTATAGTAATGAATTTTTATAACAAGGGCACAAACCAAGATCGTCTCTATCTTGAAATAGCCACTAAATACAATATAGCCTACTGGATTGCCTCAGACCTTTATCATTATACAACCTCATTTCCCCATGATTTCAATGAATATGAATATGAAAGAATGCTTTCACAATATAGCCTAGCAGCTCAAATTATGTATGAATCTGATGATTTAGCTCAGTTTATTACTGGCGATCATAAAACATGCCTTAGGGCAGAAAGAGTTTTTATAGAAGCTTGCTTAATTGATTTTAGAATTGATAAAATTTTTTCTCCGAACTTAGATTCCGAGGCTGCAGAAGTGCAATTGCGATCTATGGAAGATTGTTTTGAAAGATATTCTGAGCAATACAAGCAATTCTTACTACCTGAGAGTTGC
>TARA_B110000259_G_scaffold160574_2_pt1 | contig 10310 bp, 3 predicted proteins | sample TARA_B110000259 | Tara Oceans TARA_B110000259 (sample SAMEA4397649) | marine metagenome | biome: Polar Biome; feature: [SRF] surface water layer (ENVO:00010504); material: water (ENVO:00002006), including particulate matter (ENVO:01000060) such as... | depth 5 m | reverse complement strand
TTTATGTTTATAGTTTTATTACATAATTTAATAGAATCAAATAAGGGCGGTGACAAGTTATTGTCTTGTGTATTTACATCAGCTTTGCCATCTAATAATAAACGCATTATAAGAGTTTTAACATTATCATCACAAGAAATATTTATTAATTTTGTTGTATAATTATCTTTTACTATTGGGTAGTTTAAATCAATCGGTAAATGCAAAATTTCATTTAAAGCTAAATCATTATTATCATATATGTATTTTATAGCTTTATTGTATGTTTCTTTATTAAAATCATCATATGCTTTAAAAATTATATTAAAATATATTATATTATTTTTTTTATCTAATTTTTCTAAAGTTTCATCATCACTTGATACATGAGTATCTATAAAAAGTTTGATACTATAAATACTTATATTATTTTCTTTCATTATAATTTTTTTAATATCTTTTACTGTGATGTTATCAATAAAAATATCATCTAAATATATTTTATCAGTAAAAGGATGTTTTATTATAACTTTAATATTATTCATTAAAAAGTTTAAATATAACTAGTTATTTATTGTATATTTACTATAATATATATAATATGTTATTTACTATATAAACATTAATATAAATAATCATTTTTTTTTAATATATCTGAATTTATCTCTAAAAAGTATATTATAATATTGTTTGTTATTAATGTTAAATGTGTTTATATTTGCTAATAACGTAATGTTTTTATAATTATTTTTATATATATTTTTATATAAAAAAGGATATTCTTTATATTTAATTACATATTTTAAATACTTTGTATACATTTATGTTATACTATATATTATTTTAATATTGTATATGAATTTTTTTGTGACAATTATAGGTGATGTATAGTGTAAAAAAAAATAAAGAAATTGATTTAAATACAGATAATAAAAAATATTTTATTATTATATATATTATAATAAAATATATCAAACTTGACATATAAATGTCTTTAAATTTTATTTCTGATAATCCTGTTATTATAACTAATACTGATAATGACATTAAAATAGAACTTGATAAATCTGATATCGTAAATGACGGTAATTTCAATGGTGAAACACATCATTATACTAATAACATCAATGGTATTAGTATTGATAAGTACGGGAGAGTCATAGGCGTAGAAACAGGCGTAGATATTGTTTCACCCAATGAAATAAGTTATTTAAAAATAAATAACGATGATCATTCGTATAATTTACAATTAACTAAAAACCCAGAAACAACACAGACATTAACTATCAACACAGACGATAAATTAAATGTTAATTTATCTAATAACGTTATAGAATTAAAATTAAACGAGACAGGTGTCGTAAATAAAGATAATGTTAGTTTCGATATAAAAACAACTAATGCATCAGTAGATGGTATTTCAATAAAAAAATTAACAGATAATAATTACACTAATACTATTGATATTTACAAAGGTAAAACTTATATTTTTAAACAAAATGACGCAACGTCAACAGAATCAAATAATAATTTATCATTACATGCAATAGGCGTATCAAAAACAGAACATTTAATTGAAGATTATTCTAATGTTGAATATTATATTAATGATGATGGGGTTATCTATAACCATAATCAATACCGTTTAAAATTTATAGATAGAAATATTAACTCTAATCCTTATTTTAAATTTAAATTACCTAATGATTTCGAAGGAAATGTCCTGTATTTTTATTCGTTATACGGTAATATACAACAAAAAATAACTGTTAATATTAAAGATGTTATAGAAACAAAAACATTTAAAGATATTAAAGACATGACAATTGACAATCACGGAAGAGTCATTGAAATTAGTCAAAATGAAATACCTTTAATGAGTAAATTCAATATTAATCTTAATGATAATAATAAGAAAAGCGTAATAAATGGTGATAATTTAAACTTATTCGGTTTTGATGACCATATTAATACTAAATTAGTAGATAATAACATTATATTAAAATTAGAAGAAACTGGTATTATTAATAGTTTAGGTATCTTACCTAATGAATTTTATATTGTTATACATGATAACATAGTAAAAAAAAACAATACATTATCATTAGATGTCGATGATTACAATATGGATTCTTTTGATATACATAGTGGTTATGAATATATATTTCACCAAAAAATAATTAATAGACACCCTATTAAAATTGTTATTGATGAATTTGCACATAATGATTACACCGATAACGTAGATTATTATTCAAGAATAGAAAACACAGGCGAATACGAATTAGTTACACTCGATACTTACAAAAATAACATTAATAATGGTAATATTGGTTACATTAAATTAAAAACAAATACAAACACACCTAAAAAACTATATTTATCATCAGCAAATAATCCCAATACAAATGTAAAAATGTCTATTAATACCAATATATATACTAAACAATTTGATGGTGTTTTGTCTATTACTACTGATCAATATGGTAGGTTACATGATATATCAACTATTGATGAAATTAATGATGTATCGTTTACAGTTTTAATTTCTGATTACACAGTATCATCTTTTGATACGATAAAACAAAGAGCTTTACTCGAAGGTTTCGTGTATTATTTTTTAAACATAGAATTTAATAATATTTTTATTAATAATATAGTAGAACAAGGCAATGGTTATATAAGTATTGATATTAAAATAACTAAAATAAGCACAGATAAAGCAAATAATATATCATTAAAATTAAATAATCTTAAAAATAATGATGATATTAAAAATAATTTTAAATTAATTTTAACAAATGTTAAAAACATGATTAATTTTAATGATATTTCATTTATTAGTGATTTTGTAATTACATTAGTTGATAATAATTCTATTTACATAAATAATTTTACAATTAGAGCAGGTGATAGCGATATAAATATTAACAACATGTCAATTTTAGAATTTAATACTGATGATAGTATTATTAATATTGTATTTGAACCTAATAATAAAAAAATAACATTTGATTTAAACCAATTAAAAGATAATACAGTTACTTATACTAACAACATTAAAGAAATAACAGTTGATAAGTACGGAAGAATAACAGATGTAAAAACAGGATCCCTAGAATTACCGGATAGCGGGGTGACATCATCAAATACTGATGAAACTTTTTCAAATGGCATATCATCTATAACCGTAAATAGCAAAGGTATTATATCTAACATCGAAACTGTTGATTATATAAGTATGATAAATGCAGGTGATGAGTTACTTAATGGTAAAATAAACAATTACGTATCTAATAATAATACGATTGTTAATAAATTAAAAAATGATTTTAATTTATATGTATCAAATAATAACTCAGAAAACATTATTAATAAATCAAATATACAGAGTAATATTAATTCAGTAACTAATGAAATTTTAAGAGCAACATCAGTTGAAGGTGATATTAATTTATTAAATACAAATAACAAAAATTCTCTTGTTGATGCTATTAATCATTTAAACAATGGAATAAATGATTATATGGAATATAATAATTCAAATATAAAAAAATTAGATATGGATTTAAAATATGATATTTTATCAATTTCTAATACATTTATAACATCATTAAATGATTTTAATAATATATTAAAAGATAATTCTGAAAGTATTGAAAAAATAGGTAATTTAGATTATTATAACACAAAAGACTTGATGTCATTTTTAGGTAATTTATCAAATGTTAGATCAACAGGTACACTAGATGAACAAATTAACAAAATCGGTTTACTTGATATTTATACATCTAATAATACATTGATTGACGATGTTAACAATAACAAAATCAAAAATATATTTATTGATGATGATATAACTACAGCTATAAAAAGTTATACAGGTCATAAAAATTTATTTAGTATATTAGGATTGAATAATAATAGTGAAAAATATTCGTATGGTCCTTCTAATACGTATCAAGCAGATCCTTTTTATAGAGATGGTTTTTATCCTTTGTTTACTACACTTGAAAATATGTCAGTTTGGAAAAATATTAATATTATTGGTGTTATAAATAAAGCATTGACTAGGGTAAACATAAATTCTATAGATTATGTTAATCTTCTTAATTTTAAAAATAATTTTAAAGATTTATCTATTTCACCTAATGAAGTATCAGATATACAACATACATGGAACACTGTACAAGATTTTGAACAAGAAGATCATGTTTATTTTACTATTGGCCATAATTTATTTTCTGATGGTGAAAACCCTACAATTACTTTTACCAATAAGTATAACATACAAGAAACTATAACAATTGAAATTGATAATAAAGGAAATAGTAAAAAGAATATTTTAAATGATATAATTAAATTAGAATATAAAACAAAAAAATTAGAATCAAATTTAGAAACACTAAAATTATCTAATAATGTCTTTGTTAAATATTTTAAGAAACTAGTTAATAGTTACGTTAAATTTGATAAAAGTGACATTTTATCATCATATAATACAAATGTACATTTTGGTTATACAATAATAAACGCTAATGATGTATCTAGAATTACGGATAATAAACTTTATGTTAATTCTTATATTGTAGATTACAATAATACATGGTTGGTACCTTTAAATACTATTAACCCTACTGTTATAATTGACGTAGATTTGTCTAATTTTACAGATGGTTTTACGTTATTCTTTCAAATGAAAAATTTTAAAGGAAATGTAGATAATCTTTTTACTATCATTAGTCAAGAACAAGAAAGTAACAATACTGTTCTACATAAAACAGTTTATAGCATAACAGATAATAATTTTATTGTTAATTCAAATACAGCTAGATTCGATTCAGATTTTAAAAATGTTGATACAGGTGTTAATACTGATGATAAATCAATTTGGAATGTTTTCATTTCATTTATACCTGATTTAACAACTGTAACTTATAATGAATTCGACGAGAAAATATATACATCTTATAAGACACAATTAATATATAAAAAATCAAATAGTGATAAAATTAATTATTCAAAAAAATTAGATGTGTCTATTCATCATCTTAACAAATCTTGGTTATTATTTGGTCAATCATCTAAAGAAAACATTAATGGTGGATACGTTGTAGATAATGGTATAAATGATATTAATAATTGGGTAAACGGTAATGTGAATTCTTATAATGCAGACCATAACATTGATTGTAATTGTGACATATCAAATATTTTAATTTTTGATAAAAAAATTGATATAAAAGATATATATAATTTTAATAAATTGAACACATTAGATTTAGAACAATTATTTTAAATGTATCAATTAAAAGAATGGGTCAATATTGATAATTTCAACAAAGTACAATGGTCAATTTTGTCACGTAATAGTAAAGCTATTAACGTTTTAAAAAATAATATAGATAAAATAAATTGGTTATCTTTTAACTATAACACAGCAGCAGAACCTTTATTGCGTTTACACACGAAAAATATTTATTGGGATGTGATTTCAGCGAATGAAGGATGTTTATCTCTTTTAAAAGAAAATATTGATAAAATAAACTGGGTGCAATTATGTACCAATACAAACCTCGAAGCGATAAAATTATTAGAAAATAATCTTGATAAAATATGTTGGGAAAAATTATCAGCTAATGAATCAGCGATAAATATTTTAAAACAAAATTATGATAAAATAAATTGGGATTTTTTACAAATAAATAATAACGCAAAAGAATTACTGATGAATAATATAGATAAAATAAATGATTGGGAATTGATTTGTGATAATTGTAATTTTATGGATTTGATTGAAAGTAACCTAGATAAAGTAAATTGGATGATTTTATCAAAAAATTTTAATGCTATAAAAATAATAGAAAAAAATATAGATAAAGTTTATTGGGATGAGTTGAGTTTAAATAAAAATGCTATACATATACTTAATAATAACATAGATAAAATCAATTGGAATAATCTCTCTGTTAATTATAATGGTATAGATATTTTACAACACCATAAGGATAAAATAAAATGGAAATTTTTTATTGAAAATAAAAACCCTAAATGTACTGATATTATAATAAAAAATATTGATAAATTTAACGTTGATGATTTGGCGTGTAATATTAATCTTATTTATTATATTTATGATATGGGAATTTATAATAATAAAAATATATATTCATTATTGGCAATGAATAATTCTATTTTTCAACTTAATTATAAAAAGTATAAAATATTATTAACAAAAAAAATAACTAATAATATTATTATAGAATTAATACTTAATATGTTTATCTGATTTTGTTTATTTTTTTTGTTAGAATTATATATATATAATATAATATTATAAATGTCTATTAATATCGTAAGTTACGATCCAATAACCAGTAATATTACTGGTGGTAATATTGTATTAAATTTTAATGAATCGGGTGTAACACCGAATACATACGAAAATATAAAATCTTTAACTGTAAATGATAAAGGTTTGATTGAAAACGTTATATCTAAAAGTAATATTGAATTAACATCAGATAATGAGTTATTAACTATTAATACAGATAATGGAAATAAACTTATTGAAAAAGATTCTGTTATTGATATTTTAGGTTACGGCGTTAATCAAATAAAAACACAAATTGAAAATAATAATCTAACTATTAAATTAACAGATACTAATATAACAAATGAAAAAAATACATTTGATACACGTATCGAAAATAATAAAATTGAAGCTTATGATAATGAAAATAATACATGGGTTGGTAATATAACTTTAAGAAAAGGTGTTAGTTATAAGATTAGACAATCTTATTCTAATTTTGATAATAATAATTTTAACGCTATTGGTTTCAGGTATAAACACGATAACATTATTTTATTTGAAGAAGGCGTCGAATACTATATAAATGGTAACAATGTAACAAAAGATATTTACAAATCAGAATTCAATACAAAAAAAGATACATCTAATCCTTATATCATTATTAATATTGACACTGAAATATCTAATCAAATCGAAATGTATTCCTTGTATGATGCAGGAACTATTACTTATTGTAGTATAAATTATGAAGACTTAACATTAAAGAAATTCAATAACATAAAAACTATTTCAATTGATAATCAAGGCAGGGTTTATGACGTTAAATCATATTTTAAAGAAAACAATATGACAACTTTTAATGTATTAGATAAAAAAAATAATAAAATCATTGTAAAAAACGATAATGATATTAAAATAACAGGTGTTAATGATCATATAGAAACATCTATTATCGATAATGAATTAAATATTAAATTATCAGATATTGATGCTGTTACGTCTAATGATATTATCAATAAAATAATAGTCCATGATGGTGAAATATTTAAATTCGATACCGTGAATTTATTAAATTTAAATAAAATTACATTTGTTAAAGGTAAGACGTATTTTCTTGATCAAAACCATGAATCAAATCAATTATGTGGTGTATTAAATTTAACTTTAAACGCATTGAAACATGAAAGTAATGCTGATATTGAAAATATTATTACTTACTATAATGGTAACACACAAGTAAGTAAAGATTATTACATGGCTAATTTTAATTACAGTTCATCCAATAATATTATTTCTATAACAACTAATAATAATACGCCTAAAATATTATATGTATATGGTTTAAATGATTTAAATTTATTTAAATTACGTATCGATGTTTTAGATGAAATTCAAGAATTTACAAATATAAAATCAGTAGGTATCGATGTCTATGGTCGTGTACATAATATAGAAGGCGATATTGATTTACATAATAATAACATCATATTAGAAATTGGCTTAAATGGTGATGTAACAAATACTCTTTCAGATATTGAAAAGGATTCATTTATTGTAATTATAAATGATATTTTTAGTCTCAATTATTTAAATACACATCATTTATCAACAGTAAAAACAGATTATGATCAGACAATTTCAATAAAAATTATTATAAATAGTTTAAATGACTATGAATCATCTTTATTGCTAAATACTTTTGATTCAATGAAAATTAATAATTTTATGTTATCATATTTTAAAGAAATGTTACGGAAAAAAATTAATAATATTAAAAATATAAGTGTTATATCAGTTCATAAGAATAACCTTAGTGATGACACTAGGTTTTCTTTTAATTTAAATGTTGATGATAATAAAGTATTAATTACTAATGGTAATGATATAAAATTAAATAAAGGTGATACTGGTACAATTAAACTAACTAAACTAAATAATGAAGTTAAATTTGATCTTACTAAAAACGGTATTGTTCAAGATGATTCAGATACTATTAATTTTAATAATGTATCAAATTTAGAAGTTGATAAATACGGAAGAGTTGTAAATGTAGGAATTGATAATGTTCAACTAAAAGATACAGGGGTCATCCAAGATAATTCGATTACAACTGTGTTTGATAATGGCATAAAGTCTATTGAGGTTGGTAAAGATGGTAGGATTTTAAATATTCAAACAGAAAATTATCAATCTTTATTAATAGGGAAACAAGATAAAATAACAGGCGGAGCCATGAGTATTTTAAATGATGATATACAAGCTAACGTAGTGATTACGTCTAACGCATACGGTAAAGTAAATACAGCTTCTAATGTTTCTATTTACAAATTAAATTATTTAACAGACGTTACGAGTCCTATACAAGAACAACTCAATGTTAAACAAAACATTATTAACGGTGCCGTGTCAAATGTATTACACAGTAATTTTACATCAACTAATAAAGTCGTCATTAGTAATTCAAATGGTAAAATAGATACATCATCAATAGATATTACTGATTTAGTTCATATTAAAGGTGTAAAAAGTCCTGTACAAATCCAATTAGACCTTAAGCAAGATAGTATTACTGGTTTTTTATCAAAGGCTTTAAATGCAACTTTTCAAAATAATAGAATTTTAGTCACTGATAATAATGGGTTTATTGATTATTCTAATTTTGACTCATCGATATTAAATAATTTATTAGGTACAACATCAAATATTCAAAACCAAATAAATAAAAATAATGATTCTTTAGTGTTAATTAATAATAAAATAAAAGCAGTTAATTCGTATAGAAATAAAGCGGTTATCGTAGACGATGGTGGTTATCTTATAGGTTCCGACGTAACGAATGTAGAATTGAGTTATCTTAAAGATACTGAATCATCTATACAAACACAGTTAAATAATAAACAAAATAAAATATTAGAAAATAATTTAAATAGTGAAAAAGTAGTTGTTAGTGACACTCAAGGTATGTTAATGTCATCTAATATAAACATAACATCTCTTAATTATTTAGATGATGTTAATTCGCCTATACAATCACAATTAGATAGTAAACAAGGGTTATTAAACACAGATACTATTATTAATCTTTTATCTTTAAATCTAAGCAGTAATAAAGTAATTGTAAGTAATGATATGGGTAGTTTAATTTCATCAGATATTGATTTAGAAAAATTATACTCACTGAAAGATGTTACAAATAATATACAAGAACAGTTAGATGATAAACAAGATAAATTAATAATCAATACACTTTTACCTAATGGCGTATTGGTGACTGATTATAACAGCAATATTGTTTCTTCGGGTATCGATAACGCGAAATTATTTCATTTAATCAATGTCGATAGTGATATACAAGAACAAATAAACACACTTAATAATAATATACCTAAATCACTTACTGCTACGAAAATAGCAACTACAAATGAATTTGGTAATATTATTGCTAATGATGATTCAATAAGTTCTGATAAATTATTTTATTTAAATAATGTGCATACCGATATCCAAACGCAAATAAATGCAATTTCTAATGGTGGTTTTATTAATGTAGAACCTGGTAAAATTTTAATAAGCGACAATGATGGAAAAATTGCGTCTTCTAATTATGACAATTTGATATTAGATGATTTAGATAATATTAATACATCTATACAATCTATAAATAATAATAAGTTAGACAATAAATTTTCTTCTAATGAAAATTTTAATAAAATATTAATTACTAATGGTAGCGGTGATATCGTAACTTCAGACGAGCCATATAATAATTTTCTTCTTTATACTGATAATTTAACTAGTAATATACAAGCACAATTAAATACAGCAACCGATTTGTTAACAAATGAAACAAGTAGAGCCACAGTTAAAGAAAATGAGTTAGGAAGTTCTATTTCAGAATTAGAGACGTCTTTAAATGGTAATAATCAAATTGTGAACAACATAAAAACAGTAATTGGTGATTTAAGTCTTTATAGTTCCGATACAAATAAAACTTTATCATCACGTATGGGTGATT
>TARA_B110000259_G_scaffold180229_1_pt1 | contig 10337 bp, 7 predicted proteins | sample TARA_B110000259 | Tara Oceans TARA_B110000259 (sample SAMEA4397649) | marine metagenome | biome: Polar Biome; feature: [SRF] surface water layer (ENVO:00010504); material: water (ENVO:00002006), including particulate matter (ENVO:01000060) such as... | depth 5 m | reverse complement strand
ATGAAGATGAAGATGAAGATGAAGATGAAGATGAAGATGAAAATGAATATGAAGATGAAAATGAATATGAAGATGAAGATGAAGATGAAGATGAAGATGAAGAAATTGGCGAAGAAGAAAGTGAAGATGAAGATGAAGATGAAGAAATTGGCGAAGAAGAAAGTGAATGTGGTTATAATAAATTTATAAATTCATCTGGTCAATGTGAAATTTGTAAATCATGTAGTATAGGTAAATATAATTCTAATAATTGTAATAATAAAACAAATACAAAATGTGAATTTTGTAAAAAAGGAACATATAAAAATTATACAGGAAATCAATCTTGTACTGAATGTTCAAGTGGTCCTTGTCCTTCTGGCGAGATAGAAACAAAAAAATGTAATATTGTAAGTGATAGAAGATGTACATTATGTAAAGCTAATACTTATAAAGTAACAACAAGTATAGGAGAAGAACTATGTGCTAGTTGTGATGTATTAAAAACATCTTGTAAAGAAATTGCTAGACCAAATGAATTACAGCATATAGAGTGGTTAGAAGAAGGAAGACATTCTAATTGTAGTGCTTATTCAAAAGGTTATTGCGAAAGAAGATATAATGAATGTTATGAAGATGGTAATTGTGAACAAAAAACAGCTAAATATTATTATGATACATATACATGGGATATATAATATATATATATTATAGATAATATATGGAAGAATGGTTTAAATTAGGATTAATAAAAACTCTTTTAGTTCTTATAATAATTTTAATTAACAAATATGAAAATAAAAACATTAATTATGCATTTCCAGTTGCAGTAAATATAATTTCATGTATTATTATGATAATATATTCTATTAAATATTTGAATTTAAAAGATTTTAAAATTTTAAATCCTTATTTTGTTATAGTAATTGCTATATGTATAGCAATTACTACATTTATTACTTATAAAATAATAAAAATAACACCAAATCCAGCATATATTAGAATATTTAGCGCAATTGATATGATTGTTATTTTATTGATTAGTTATCTTTTCTTTAAAGAAAAAATTACATGTATGATGTTAATAGGATTTGTTTTAATATCACTAGGAGTTATGATATTAACATATTATTAATGATTTAAATTTAAAAATTTTAATATTTTTATTGCTTTTTCTTTCCCTATTTTTTGAATTTTACATAGTTCTTTTATTTTATTATTATAATCTTCAATTTTTTGTAATTCATTAATTAAAATAGGCATTGAACTATATTTTTCAGAAATATATTTAGAAATAATAAAGGAAATTGTAGGTATTTGTGATAATTGTAACAAATAACAATTATCAGGTGTTATATTTTCAATTTTTTTAGATTTTATTTTTACATTTGATAAATAATTATCTATATTATTATCTGTATTATTGATATACTTGTCAGGACATTTAATTATATTACATACAAATGATAATATAAAAGTAACAGTTTCTTGTATATTATTTGTAAATATAATTTTAATATTATCTCTATATAATGTTCTAAAATATACACTTTGAATACTTGTATTATTTCTTAATAAACTTTTATTAATTGTATCACCTTCAATAATATAAGTAATATTATTTGGATCTATATTAGATAATAATCTTTTTTTTTGTTCTTTATATCTACCATCTGTAATTGATGATGTTAAATCAGCAAGTGTTTTTCTTTCAAAATATAAAGTTTTATTAATAGATTCTATAATAATAATCATATCGCCAAGTTCTAAATTTTTTGAAATGATTTCGATTTTATCTTTATAAATATCTAAATCTCTTGATAACAAATCTTTTAATATATATTTCTCTCTACAATCTATTTCAATTTTAATCATTAAATTTATTATATATATATAATTTATAGAATGCGATATATATTTATATATTATAACATATTATATATAATACTTTTAATTTTGATTTTTATTTATATAAAAAAAGTATTAAGTAATTGTTATAATATAGAGGAATTCGAAGGAACACACGAACCTGATGATACAAATGAACAAGTTGATGCTACAAATAATCCTCAAGATGAAATAGATAGTACAAATAAACCAGTTGATGAAATTGATGAAATATTTAAACCTATTATAAGAGAAAGAGGAGAAAGAGGAGAAAAAGGAAGAAAAATATTAAGTAAACTAGAAGATAATGAAAGAGAAAAATATAATGTAGAACCAAAAAATACAACAAATATTGATGATATTAAAGTTTATAAAAGTGAATATGCTGATAAAGAAAAAATAATAGATGAAATAAAAAAGGAGTTTAACTAATTTTTAAAAACTACTAAATATCATTGCATTTAAATTATTATTTACGTTATATTTATTTATAATTTTAACATTTTTTGAATTATTAATTAAAAAATCAATAAATTCTTTTGAATTATATGGTAATTTAACTTTTAAAAATTTTTTATAATTTTTTAATAAAATATATTTTAAAATAAAATAACAAAAAATATTTGTTTTTTCATACCATTCATTATTTTTGTTATGATTTAATATTTTTAAAAATTGATTATAAGAAAAATCTAATTCTTTTTTATATAATAACTCAAAGTTGATATTATATTCACAAGAAATAAAAATTAAATTATAAATAGTTGCCCAAAATTCTATAATCGATTCATTTGGTAATAAAATAGTATGTGAAGATATATTAAAATTTTTTTTTATTTTATTTATGTCATAATTATTTATAGTCATTGTAGAATCATTAATAATATTTACATGATGAAATAATTCGTGTAAAATAACTTTACTATATTCGCAATTTCTATGAATATATATATCATTACCGTTTATATTTGTAAATCCACCATTAAAATTAATAGTATCAAATATACAATTTTTATTAGGCATATATCTTTTAAATGAACATAATGCTAAATGAAATGTAATTTTTTTATCAATATTATATATTTGAGATAATATAAGAATTCTTTTATAGATTTTTATTAATTTGAATATAGAATTATTGTTTTTTTTGTAATATAAATTAATAGAAATATTTGATATATTACTATATATTTTGATACATTTATTACAATGATTAATATATTTCATCACTTTATTGATATTAGCAAATTTTGAATCAATACATTCTTCATAAAAATTAGATATTAATATTTTAGACTTATCATTATTCAATTCTTCAATTATAATGCTATCCAATATATTATAATCACATTTTTTTTTGACATCATATATTAATTTTTTAATTGATGTCATTATTTAAAAAAGATTTAGCCTCTTTAATAATAGAATTTAAATATTTTTTATTATGCAATTTATTAATAATAATTAATAATTTATTATTAATTATTTCATAATTATTATATTTATCAATATCATGAATATTAAGATTTTTTAATTCGTTATAATAATTTATTCTATTTAATATTAAATTAGTTATATCTATATTAATATCATGTATAAGTTTTTTATTTTTAATATCATTTTGCCATATTTTTTCATTATTATTATAATATATCCATTTATTATTTCCAACATATTTATATTTATTTTTAAATATTGAGGAAATCAATATAGTTATATTATAATCCGATATATCACAAGTAATATTATCAATTAACTTATTTATTTCATTACTTTGCATTTATTATAAATATTAATTATATTTTATATAGATATAAAAATATAAAATAATTATAGATTAATAAATGAATGAATGGAATATACTAGATTTATATTTTAAAAATCATAAATATCCATTTACAAGTCATCACTTAGATAGTTATAGAGATTTTATTAAAAATAATATTCCTAATATTATTAAATCATATAACCCTATTACAATGATTAAATACAACGATTCCGGTGAAATTATTATAAAAATTGAAATATATGTTGGTAATAAAAACTCGGATGAAATATTTATAGATAGACCCATAACATTTGATGGTCCTTCGCCTAAAATAATAACACCTAATGATGCGAGATTGAGAAATTTAACATATGAAACTCATATATATGCAAATGTACTTGTAAAAATAACAGATAATGATAAATATAATTATGAAAATACATTCAAAAATATTGCTATAGGTTCTATACCTATCATGTTACATAGTGACGCCTGTATATTAAATGGACAAGGAACAGAAATATTAAAAACATTAGATGAATGTGTATATGATATGGGTGGATATTTCATAATTGATGGTAAAGAAAAAGTTATAATAGCGCAAGAAAGAATAACAAGTAATAAATTGTTTACATCAAAATTAAAGGATGATGATAATTTTTCATATAAAGCAAGTATAAAATGTACAAGTGATGTTGGTGAGAGCGCATTAGCTCCAAAAACAGTTGAATTTTATTTAGTTAAAAATACAATTAATATTGAAGAAAGAGAGGTAAATGAAAATTATATAGAAAAAAAAGGAGCAATACTATGTTCGTTTAAAGCAATTAATGGAAATAAAATACCTATATTTATATTATTTAGAGCATTAGGAATTGAATCTGATAAAGATATATGTGAATTGATTTTTGGCAATGATTTAAATGATAGTGAAATGAAGCATTTTTATAATTTTATAAGACCAACTATAACAACAGCACACAAATATACACAAGAAGAAGCATTTGAATATATGAGACCAATATCAATGTATAAAACTACAGAACATATTAAAAGTGCATTAGTAACTGATTTGTTTCCAAATATTCCATTATTTGAAAATAAAGGTAAATATTTAGGATATTTATTAAAACAATTTATAAATACTTGTTTGAATATTTCTGTTGTAAGTGATAGAGATAGTTATACTTATAAAAGAGTTGATATTAGTGGTTATTTATTATCACAATTATTTTATGAATCTTATACTAAATTAAGTAAATTTATAAGAGATAATTTAGATAAAACATATAATTATGGTGCATGGAAAAGTTATAATAATTACGATTATTTTATAAATGAAAATAATATTTATAAAATAATTCCATCTCTAATTATTACAAAAAGTTTTTCAAGATCACTAAAAGGTATGTGGGGACTTGAAGATAATGATGATCCGGAATTAGGTATGGTACAAGATTTATCTAGAATATCTTATATAGGATTTTTATCGCATTTGAGAAATATAAATATTCCTCTTGACAGAGACATTAAATTAACTAGTCCACACAGACTACATTCACAACAATATGGTATAATGTGTCCTTTTGCAACACCAGATGGTGGTTCTGTAGGATATTTAAAAAATATGGCACTTCTTGCAAAAGTAACTCCATATAGTGATATTAATTATATAAAAGATTGTTTTAAAGACTTAAAATTTGTAATTTTGATTGAACATTTTAATAAAGTATTAAATAGAAATATTACAAAAATATTCTTAAATGGTTCTTATTATGCGATAACATATGAACCTTATTTGCTTGTTAGAACATTAAAAGCATATAGACGTAATAATTTAATAAATATTTTAATATCAATTTCTTGGGATATCAAAAATAATATTATAAATATTTTAAGTGATTCTGGAAGATGTTGTAGACCTCTAATAATTTCTTCAAATATCTCTAAAATTGATAAATTTAATAATTGGTTTGATATGTTAACAGGAACTGTTAATACATTAGTTGAAATTGATAAAAATGACAATTTTTATTATAAAAGTTTTTATACATCACCTAAAACATTATCTCAATGTGCTAATAAAAGTGATAATGAAATATTAGATTTATTAGAAAATAATGGAGCAGTTATAGAATATGTTGATATTGATGAACAAGATACTATATATATTGCTATGAATTATAGTGATATTAATAATTTCCATACACATATTGAAATACATCCATCCACAATGTTAAGTGCTATTAGTTCAAATATACCATTGTCTAATCATAATCAATCTGCAAGAAATGTTTTCCATGCCGCACAAAGTAAACAAGCAATTGGTGTATATGCAACTAGTTTTAATAAAAGATTCGATACTATGTCTTATGTTTTACATTATTCACAAAAACCAATTATTACTACAAGAATAGCAGATTATACATTCAATAATAATTTACCTAATGGATTTAATGTCATTGTTGCAATAATGAGTTATACGGGTTTCAATCAAGAAGATAGTATAATGATTAATAAACATTCTTTAGATAGAGGATTATTTTCATTATCTTACTATAAATCAATAACTGCTACATCAAAAATAGAATCACAATATGAAAAAATAATATTTGCAAATCCAATTATATATCAACAAAAAGGTTACAAAATTAATAATATGAAATCTGCAAATTATAATTACATTAATGAAGATGGTTTTATTTCTGAAGGTGTTTATATACCAAAAGGACAAAAAGTAGTTGTTGTAGGAATGTTAAGTGAAAAATATGTTTATAAACAAGTTAAAAAAGGGGTTTTTACAGAATTAGTTAAAGAAATAACCTATACAGATTGTTCAGTAACTACAGATAATTCATTATTTGGTAAAGTAGATAAGGTATTTATTGGCAATAAAATAAATGATGAAGATACTAAAATTTGTAAAGTTAGATTTTTAAAAATTAAAAGACCTGAATTTGGTGATAAACATGCTTCTAGACATGGACAAAAAGGAGTTATTGGAATGATATTACCAGAAGAAAATATGCCATTCACTAAACATGGTATTAGACCCGATATTATAATTAATCCACATGCTATACCATCTCGTATGACAATTGGGCATTTAGTTGAATGTGCTTTTGCTAAATTATCATGTATTAATGGTAATTTAGGAGATGGTACAGTATTTTTACCATTTGAAGAAAATTTGATATATAATAATTTAGAAGATTTGGGTTTTGATAAACATGGTGATGAAATATTATATAATGGTTTTACCGGAAAACAACTTGATACACAGATATTTATAGGACCTACTTTTTATTTTAGATTAAAACATATGGTTGCTGAAAAAATGCACGCTAGAGATATTGGTCCAAAAGTTTCATTGACTAGACAACCAACTGCAGGAAGACGCAAGGGTGGTGGATTGCGTATAGGAGAAATGGAAAGAGATAGTGTTTTAAGTCATGGTATTAGTAACTTTATGAGGGAAAGCATGACAATTAGATCTGATAATTATAAATGGCCAATATGTCAAAATTGTGGTACTTTAGCAATATATAATCCAAATAAAAATAATTATATATTAGAATGTAGAAATTGTAATAATAATAAAAATATTGTTGAAGTTAATACACCGTATTGTTTTAAATTACTTGTACAAGAACTTGAAACAATGGGATTACAAATGAGATTAAATACAGATGCATTAAATTATATTGATAATGAAACAAATATAGATTTTGATATGATTGAACTTGAAGATAATATAAATAATCAACAAATGACTGGTGGTGATATTTTATCTAATATATCTAATGTATTTGATCGTATTAAAAATATATTTGTACAATCACAAGAAGAGACAGTGACAGAAGAAAAACCACAGGGAGAAGGAGAACCATCGGAAGAAGAAGAACCAGAGTCACTATCAGTGCCAAACTCAGAAGAAGATGAAGAGGAAGACGAAGAGGAAGAGGATGAAGAAGAGGAAGAAGAGGAAGAAGAGGAAGAGGAAGAGGAAGAGGGTGAAGAGGATAGTGATGATGAAGAGGATAGTGGAGAAGAAGACGGTAGTGAAGAAGATGAAGAATATGGTGATGACGATAAAGATGATGAAATAAAAGATGATAATGAACAAGGTAATCAGTTTGAAAGTAGTAAAGGTGGTAATAATATAAAGAGAGAAGATTTAAAAATTATTGAAATTCAGTAAAGAAAATAATATTATTTATTAGTAAAGAATAATTATATGTATTATTTAGAAAAAATACTAATAATATCATCAATATTAATTATATTATTTATAATTATATATAAATATAAATGTACAAATGAAACTTTTCAAAATCATAATGATGTAACAAAAGACATATCTAGTATAAAAACGAATATTGAACAATTACAAAATGATGTTTATAATATGATTAAATATAAAGATGAAACATATAATCGTTTTTCGAATTTACTAAAAGATATAGATAAAAATAAAGATAATATAGATAATACAACTAGAAAATTTACAGATTATGAATCCGTATTTGGTAAATTTGTTGAAGAAAGTAAGAATCCGGTAGATACATTAGTATTATGTAATAAAGACAAAAAATGTGTTGAAATGAAATACGATAATGATAATGAATATAATATTAAAACAAACAATATGAAAATACTAAATGATAAAAATCAAATAATGACAAAATTCAAAAACAATGAAATATATTTAGGTGGTGATGAGAATTATAATTCTCCATTATATATTAAAAATGATAATGTATATAGTAATAAATTGAATGTCACTGATTTATACATAAAAGATTATAATGATAATTCAAAATTATTATATTTAAATGATTATATTAAATGGATAGATACTAGTTTTAAATATAGTAATAATATGGATAAAATATCTCAAGATAATAATAACAAAAGAATTGAAGATATAAATAAATTCAAGTTTGAAATCGAAAAAATTAAAACAGATAGAAATAATATGGATACAAAAATAAATGATAATAGTAAAATAATTAGTGAATTAAAAATGGATTATCAGAATTATAAAGATTTAAATACAAAATTTTCAGATAAATATTCAGAATTATCAAAAGAATTAACAGATAATATAGGGGTTATGACAAATAATAATAAAAATTTACAAGTATATGAACAAAATACAGAAAAAAAGATAGAAGATCTTAATATTAAAATTGATACTATTACAAGAAAAACACAAGAATTATTAGAAAAAGCTTCATTACAAAGAGAAGTATATAATAGATTAAATAATACAGATAAAGGAGTTAATAATCAATTATTTGATAAAGAAAACAAAACATTAGAAAATTATAAATATCAATTTGATAAATTATTATTAGCTGCAGTAAATTTAGGGATACCCGAAACAGATCTTGTATCTTCAAGTACAAATAATTAAAATATTATATTTTATTAAGTATAAAATGGGCAAAATTAATATGTTGTTGATATTAATTATGATTATATTATTATTATATTATTTAAATTTATGTAAGTATAAAAAAGATATAGAGGATTTTAAAAACAACAACAATTTTATGAATCTGAGATAAATTTTAATTTTTTTTTACTTTCCTTATATTCAATGGGCAAATCTTTAAAATTTTCTACTTTTTCCCAAAATTCGTTAATTTTAGAAGGCATTGTTTCCCATAACTCGTTATTAAATTCTACTTTTTGTATATATATCTCATTTAATACCCATCTACTTAATTTAATAAATTGTAAATCATTATTAGTTGTATTTTTAATTTGTTTTTCAATATCTATTATACAATCTTCTTTATTTAAATATTCATTACTATATAAATAAAAATATTTTTGTGTAGAATTATTATAATATTCTGCTATTATACCAAAATTTTTATTATCATATTTTTTTTCTTTAATAAAATCATAATATTCTTTATCATCATCTAATATCTTAAAATTGCATTCAACATAATCACATTCTGTCAAATTACAAACTGCTAATTGTCCTTGCATTTGATAATAATATTTTTCAGGAATAATATCTTTTTTAATTTGTCTTGAAAATGGACATTTAATCTCAACCATAATTCCTAAATCTGTAATACCATCTGGTGATGCTCCAAAGTGTTCAATATTTTTATTTTGAATAATACCAAATATATGTACTTGAATATTATTATTAATTTGTTTATAACATCTAATTGCCATATCTTCAAACATATTTCCCCATTTTAAAGGTGGAATACTCTGAAAATTTGTATTATCAATATAAACACCTGCTTTTTTTTTTGCTAATAAGTTATTATTTTTTGATAATGCTTCGCCTAAATCACTTGCAGTAAGACATGTTTTTCTAATTTCGTACCATTGTTGAGTACATTGTTCAATATATGGAAATTTTATTAATTTATCTAATAAAATTTTATTATGTTTTAATAATTTAACTCTATCTATAATAAATTCATTATCTATATGTTCATTATTTAAAAAATTATAATCATTTATATCTAGCACGATATCATATTTAATATATTTATATAATAAATTGTCTAATTTTCTTGTATTATCATTATAATAATCATCATTATTTTTTAAAATCATTTTACTATTTAAATTTTTCATTTTTATAGTTAAATTATCAGTCTTATAATTAATTAACATTTTTTTAATATATGAATGTTTTTTAAAAGTATTATTACATATAATACAA
>TARA_B110000259_G_scaffold188344_2_pt1 | contig 10354 bp, 11 predicted proteins | sample TARA_B110000259 | Tara Oceans TARA_B110000259 (sample SAMEA4397649) | marine metagenome | biome: Polar Biome; feature: [SRF] surface water layer (ENVO:00010504); material: water (ENVO:00002006), including particulate matter (ENVO:01000060) such as... | depth 5 m | reverse complement strand
ATGTTAAATGGTATGAATAATATAGTATTAAATGTTATAATATATAAAAAAAGAACTTAAAGAGGATTGGAGAGATTACACCAATTCCCTAATAAATTAAATTATAATTCTTTTATTACGTTAGGTTTTTTTAATTTGTAGACCTTTCAGCATTTCGTTGTATTCATCGATTTTCTCCCTAACATTACCGGGTTGAATTACTGATTGCATCCTCATATCATCTCTCAATTTTTTGAAATATTCATCAAGATATTCAGGTTGTTTTGCGGCTGCTGTGTGTATTTTGTCCCATAGCTCTTCATCTCTCTTCTCTTTATCGCTCTTCTCTTTATCTCTCTTCTCCTTCGCTCTTTCTGATCGTGTAGATACGATACCGCCTTTACTTTTATAGCGTCTACGCATAGTTTTCTTCTTTTTCGCTAAATTAATTTTTTTCGCTAAATTTTTGTTTTTCGTATATTTTTTTACTTTCATTTTTGGCCTTTTTGCTGTTTTTCCCCTGTATTGTCTCACCATTTTTATATATAATAATATTATATATAAAATACTGTTATAAAAAAATGACTTAATCAATAAATTTCAAGATGATAAAAATATTTTCATAAATTGAAATTATTTCTCTATTTTATTTCTGCACCACTAAATTTTATATATTCTTTTAAAGAACATTTATATTTTTTGTTACATCTATCTAATTTATCTATCATCTTTAAATAATCATTTGCATCACATTTTTTTTTTAGAATCATTTTTAATAAATTTTTTCTTGAATTTTTTATTTTTTTACATTTTTTTGATGTGCAACTTTTAAACTGTTTTTTTGCAATTTTTAGAAATTTTTTTTTTGTATGACGCTTCGTTTTAGATGCGCCTATTCCTGTATAGTAAATATAATTTTTTTTGGTTTTACTTTTCATTATTATATATATATAATAATATTCTTGTTAATAATTTAAAATTGAAATATGATATAATATAATTATATTATCCATATAACAGAAAACATCTATGAGTTATACACTTGTTATTGTAGAATCGCCCGCGAAATGCGGAAAGATAGAAAAATATCTTGGTTCTGGATATAAGGTGCTAGGTTCTTATGGACATATTACGCATCTCTCAAGTTTAAAACAAATTGATTTTGAAAATAATTATAAACCCAAGTTTGAAATCGCAGATGCTAAAAAATCACATATAAGCAAATTGAAACAGGCTATATCAAATGCGAAGGAAGTAATTCTGGCTACTGACGATGATAGAGAAGGCGAGGCGATTGCTTGGCATATCACCCAGGTTTTCAAATTGAACCCTGATAAAACCAAACGAATTATATTTCACGAAATCACAGAGAGAGCGATTAAAAAAGCGATGGATAATCCAGTAATAATAAACATGGATTTGGTATTTGCTCAACAAGGACGCCAAATTTTAGATCTTATTGTTGGTTTCAAAATTACTCCTACACTTTGGAAACATATAGTATCTAATACAAAGAATTCGTTGAGCGCCGGAAGATGTCAAACACCGGCATTACGATTAGTATATGAAAATTACAAAGAAATTCAGGAAAGTCCCGGTAAGTTGAGTTTTAATACAACCGGAATATTTACCGGACGAAACCTTGTATTTACTTTAAACCATAATCATATATCACACGAAGAGATTAAATCGTTTTTAGAATTATCTAAAACACATAATCATATTTTATCAAAGGAAGTAGAGAAAGAGACCAAAAAATCCCAACCGATACCATTTACCACGAGTGGATTACAACAATCTGCTAATAATATTATGAATATCTCTCCAAAGGATACGATGTCTCTTGCTCAAAAGTTATATGAGGGCGGTTTTATTACATATATGCGAACCGACAGTAAAGTATATTGCGAAGAGTTTATTGAAAGTGGTATAGAGTATATCACCAAGAATTATAATTCAAGACATTTAAACCCTGATATGGGTTCAATCACACAGCGCGATACTGATAATAATGATCCAGAAGACGATAAGAAGAGTAAGAAAAAGAAAGAAAATAATAACGCACAAGAAGCACACGAAGCGATTAGACCAACAAATATTTCACTTGAAAAACTGCCTGATGACGGCGACGGTTTCACCCCACGACATAGAAAACTGTATAAATTAATTTGGAATAACGCACTTGAAAGTATGATGTCTCCAGCAAAGTATAAACAGCAAACAGCCAAAATTAGTGCTCCAGAAAACAATCATTATAAATATACGGTTGAAGAAAATATATTTCCTGGTTGGAAAGCAGTTCAAGGGATAGAACCAGAAAAGTATTATAAGTATTTGCAAAATTTAAAATGTGATACGGTAATACCGAGTAAAATACTGGCGAAACAAACATTAAAGGAATTAAAATCGCATTATACCGAGGCGCGGTTAGTTCAATTATTAGAACAACGGGGTATAGGCAGACCATCAACATTCTCGTCGTTGATCGATAAAATTCAAGAACGATCTTATGTAAAAAAAGAAAATATTGAAGGTAAAAAATTAGCAACAATCGATTATATATTTGAAGATGGAAATATCACCGAGGAGAGATCTGAAAAAGAATTTGGTAATGAAAAGAATAAATTAGTAATATCACAAATGGGAATATTAGTAATTGAATTCTTAATAAAATATTTTAACGATATGTTTGATTATGATTATACAAAAAAAATGGAAGACGATTTAGATTTAATCGCACATGGTAAAAAGAAATACGAAGTGCTTTGTGATGATTGTAATAGACTTATTGAAAAATTGATCAAAGATAATTCACTACTTTCAAGTAGTAACGGTTCAAGTCTCAAACTAAATATTAAAATAGATGATAAACATACATATACTATCGGTAAAAACGGTCCAATCATTAAATATACCAAACCAGATAATTCTATGGGGTTTTATGGTGTAAAACCTGATATTGATATGGAACGATTAAAGAACGGTGAATATAAATTGGAAGAAATTATTTTATTAAAAGAAGATAATGTAAAAATTTTAGGAGAACATAATGGTAAAATCGTATATTTGAAATCGGGAAAATTCGGATCATATTTACAATGTGGAGAAATAAAAAAATCTTTAAAATTTGTTAAAATAAATATTCCGCTGAAAAATATCCAACTCGATGATGCAATAAATATATTGGACGAAGCAAACAAAGGCGATAATTCGCTGGTTCGAAAAATAGACGATAATTTATCAATTAGAAATGGTAAGTTCGGGCATTATATATTTTATAAAAATTCAAAAATGAAGAAACCACAATTTTTAAAACTTAATGGATTTGATGATAATGTAAAAACCTGTAATTTAGACTATATAAAAAATTGGATCAAAGAAAAATATGAAATTAAGTGTTAAAAAAACAATTTTTATCAAATTTTTATATTATAGCAAGAATTGAAATTTTCATAATATTTCTCAATTTTGTTTTGTTTTATGCTATGATTATTTATTATTGAATTTGTATCTTTATAATCTATTTTATTGATAAAATCAATATAACAATTTTTTTTGATTAAAAATTTGTTACCGCAATGGCAATAATTAAAATGTGGAATTACAGAAATAATATCATTAAAATTTACAAACCGATAATGTTCCAAATTATTTTTTGAATTAAAAATGTTAGCCCATTTTTTATTACCAACACGTGGTGAGCCAAAACTAAAAATATAAATTTTAGCTTGAATAGAATAAGATAAAAAATAACCAAATAGAGTTGCGATGGCTCCACCTATAGAATGACCTGTAATATTTATTTTATATTCCGGATATAAAATTTTAATTTTTTTTATTTCGTTCAACAGATCATTGTATAAATTATTTTTGAATAATAAATTAAAAAATCCATTATGAACTTTGATATTTTTAACACCTATATTGTTTTTAATGCGTTTTTTAAATGTATGCTTTGGATTTAACAAATCCAAAAAATTATCTTGACCGCTAAATATAATATTAATATTTTTATATTGATGATTTAAAATAATGGCTACTTGTATGCCGTTGATATTGAAAAATTTATGGATTTCAAAGTTTGTATCACCGTTTAAATTAAATAAATCTCTCAATATTATTTTTTGTATATTGGATATTTTAAGAGTTTCTATGTTTAAAATATTTACAACAAAACTGTTGTGTCTTTTTTTTAAAATTGTATGCTTTTTGCAATTATAAATTAGACAAGTTTGTGAAATGAGTTCATTAACTAATGAAAAGTTGATATTGTAAAAATTATTCATTTTTATACAACAAGTTATATATTGATATTTAAAATTTTTTTATTATTATTATTAAATTGAAAAAAAAAATGAAAAACAATATAGATAAGAATTAGAATAATATATAAATAAGTTTATGGGTTCGTTAGAAATAATTTTTGGTTGTATGTTCTCTGGAAAAACAACTGCGTTGATAGAAAAGTATAAAGAAATGAATAAAAGTAATAACTGTTTAGCAATTAATTTCATTTTTGATAAACGGTATACAGATGAATCTAAAATTGTCTCACACGATAAAGCCAATATTAATTGTATATGTATAGAAGATTTGAACGAATTAATAACAAACCCGGTTTATAGGAAAAAATTAGCTAAAGCAAATTATATATTCGTTAACGAGGCGCAATTTTTCACAAATTTAAAGAGTTGGGTATTACATTTGATTAATACTACATCTAAAAATATAGTATTATGTGGTTTAGATTTAGATTATAAGAGAGAGAAGTTTGGCGAACTAATGGATTTAACCATATATGCGAAGAATACTATACAAACTTTTGGAAAATGTAAAAAATGTGAACATCGTTCAATTTTTACACACCGACTTGTAGATGACGAGGCACAAGTTTTGATTGGTTCGAGCGAATATATTCCTGTATGTGAAGAATGTTGGAATAAATTGCAATAAAATAAATATATATATTTTGAAAATGAATATATATTTATATATTAGATAATTGATGGCGTCAAAGTCAGAAAAATACGAGTCGATGATAAATCGTAGGGGTGTCTTTGGATTTGGTTTTAGCACTAATACGAATTTAGATTTAATTAATTTAGTAGTTTTAGCTATGGCTGGTATATTTATTAAACTTTTTTTCCAAGAAGGTCATAGTAAATTAGGGGATAGTGGCCCCGCATCAACAACCATATGGGGTTATGGTTTAACGGCAACAGCATTATTTCTTATGACCTTTATGGCTATATATTTAACGACTAAAACCAAAATGTTAGAAGGAGAACATGATGGTGGTCTGTTGTCATATTATGTTTCGCTTGTATCGCAGGGTGCGTTACCTGTAGCATTGACACTTGGTGTGGTAATTTATATAATATCTTTGAACTATTTGTATTTTAAAAGAATAAATTCAAATAAGGTAAGCACAAGTTTTGGAACATATTCTTTTTTCTCGTCGTTGTTGGTTATGGTTCAAATTGGTATAATCATAAAATATATGTATTCTATGCTGACTGCTATAGTGACGAAACAAACAGGAAATGAGAGTCATAAAAAAGAGCAGTCAATATTGAAGGGTTTATCGTTAATATTAATTACTTTAAATTATTTGTTCGCATTTATTTTACATATTTTGTTAGCATTCTTCAGCACTGATGGGTAGATAAATTTTAAATGAGTGTATTATTGAGATTGATGCTGTTTTCCAGTAAAATAATTTTAAATGTCGTACCAACGTTATCTTTCGTTTCCCATAATCCGGAAATTTTAAGTATCAGAGATTTATTTGTGGTCATAGAATTATAATTACTGTGATTTGTATTTCCAATATTCATCTGTGTATCGTTATAAGAATATTTAATATTTCCGTTGGTAAGTAGTTCTGTGATTTTATATATTCTATTTTTGCTTGAATTAATTAGATTTAAAATATATTTTTCGACGTGTGCGATTTTATCAACCACTTCCTTATTGTCCGCAAGATTAAATACTAATTTTTCTCTACCGTGATGGACTTTTTTTAAATCAAATACGATATATAGCCCGTTTAAAGAAATTAGTTCATTGGAAAATACGATTTTGTGAAAATTACTATATTGCATAACGCTATTTTTTATAGGGTCGCATATAATTATACTATTGGTGTCGAGACTATTTATATTTTCGGCAATCATTGTTTAAAGTTATATTAACTATTAAATTAACTTTAAACAATTTTTTATATATTTAAAGTTAATTTTTTATATACTATAATGATATTAAAAGATAATTTTTCAACATTATTAGATAAATCTAAATCAAATATAATAAATAATAAATACACGGATTATATAAGCAAATTGTCTGATGATATAGTTTTGATGCCCAACTTTATTTTGTATGGACCGCCTGGAACGGGTAAATATACGGAATCATTAAAAATAATAGAGAAATATAGTCCAAGTTATTTAAAATATGAAAGAAAACTTACGGTGAGTTCATCTAAGAACGAACATGTATTAAAAATTAGTGACATTCACTATGAGATTGATTTGGAAAATATGACTTGTAATTCAAAGATTTTATTTAACGATGTTTATAATAACATCATAGATGCTATTCAAAGTTCCAGCGCGAAGACTGGTATCATACTATGTAAAAATTTCCACGAAATAAATAATGAAATTATAGAATTTTTCTATAGTTATATGCAGAAGAGCCTAATAAATAATATAACATTAAGGTTTATTTTATTAACAGAACATATAAGTTTTATTCCTGCAAATATTCAGGACCTATGTAAAACATTATACTATTCAAAATTGAGTTATTCAAATTATATGAAATTATCTAATGCTAATAATAAGAAGTTGCTCTCATCAAAACAGAAAATGGATGCGAACACTGATAAACTAACGGCTCCATTTATATCAAATATATCATCTATTAATTTATTGAAATATCTTGATATAAATAGCGAAAGCGAGAATATGATAAATCACAAGCGGTCTATATGCGATAAAATTATTCATATTATAATATCTACTAACCTGAAAGAACCTAAAATAAGTTATAACAATATAAGAAATATACTATATGATTTATTGATAAATGACTTGAATTTTTATGATTGTACTTATTATATAATAGATGCTGTTATTAGAAAAAAAATAGAGATGTCTGGTGGTAATATAGATAGTGGGTTCATTACTAAAATTTTAGAGAGAGTTTGTTTACTATTTAAATATTATAATAATAATTACAGACCAATTTATCATTTAGAAGCATTTATACTATATTTAATAAAGTTGGTAAATGAGAATGACAATAAATCAAGCATTGAATAAATTAAAATTAGATGACAAATATAGTATAGAGAATATAAATGAACTTACACATATAGAACTAAAGAGAACATATCATATTATGGCTCTGAATTATCACCCTGATAAAAATCCAGATTCGGATACAAATGGGAAATTTCAAGAAATTGTGGCCGCGTATTCTTTTTTATCCAACATTATCACTACGGATACTAATGAATCTGGTAATTCCACAAATGAAGAAATATTTGACGCACCATATACAGAATTGATTATTAATTTATTAACGATGTTATTAAAGAACCCAGGTAATGATAGTGTTTATAATTTTCAAAAGAAATGTATTGACTTCAGTAATAAAATATTCGACCAGTTATTTGATACAGTAAATATTGATGTATTGGAAGATATTTATAGGTTTATCACTAATAATACTATGAATTTTCCAGTGGAAACAATAAATATAATAAAAAAAATTATTGATGATAAATTGAGGTTATATAATATTTATATACTAACACCTTCTCTCAATAATATTTTAAACAGTGAAATTTTCAAATTAGAAATTGACGATGATACTATATATGTTCCGCTCTGGCATCAGGAAATGATATATGAAAAGAATATTATAAAAATACAACCTGTTTTAACTCCAGACATCACTATAGACGAATACAATGATATACATATAGAACATGCTGATAAATTTGAAAATATATTAGAGTTAATAAAGCAAGATATAGAAACAATAGATGTTTATAGATATAAACTTGATATATGTAATTTGCAGTTGAAAAAAAACCAAACTTATATTTTGAAAAATCAAGGGATTCCAGTTATAAATACTCTTGATGTTTTTGATAATAAATCAAAGGCTAATGTAGTAGTTCATATTCGTTTAGAATAAAATTTATAAAAAAAAATTTATAAAAAAAAATTTATAAATTTTATGATTTTTGTTAGTTTTTAATTTTTAATTTTTTTGTTATTTTTTATTTAGGCAGGGGCAACGGGCTTCTTCTTAACAATCTTCTTCTTCTTTGGGACATCCTCTGTTACTACTTCCTTAACTTCTGGTTCTGGCTCTGGCTCTGCTACTACTGGAGTTGCTACAACATCATCATCATCATCATCCGAGTCTTCTACTACTGTATCAACAGGAGTATCGTGGGTGGCTGTCTCTGTCTCTGCCTCCGCCTCTGCCTTTACTGCCGAACTGATAAGGGTCTCCTTGTCCTTTGATGAAAGGCTAATATGACACTTACCAGCAAGAGTAGCCGGTGGCTTTACTACTGCCTGAAACAGACGCCAAGTAACACCAAACTTTGAACCAGCAACCCAGATACCACCACACGAAATAATCGTCGCTACATGGGAACCCTTTGTTACAAACTCAATAGGCTGAATACCATCGTCGTTTGGAAACAGTTGAACCTGTTCCTCATTATAAAGTTCAACATTCTTGAACTCGCCCTCCCAGCGAGGAATCTTAATCTTAAGGGTAGGGGAACGCGAATAATCGGGGTCTCCAGTAGCCTTGTCCTTGGGATACCTCAGCATAGGCGTCCAGAGAGCATCAATAGCATCCATACTCTTAATGGGCTTACCGAGCCAATCCTTGCTATTTTCAAGAGCCTTCTCCTTTACTGTCTGCTCGAACTTCTGCATATTCTTTAGGAACGCCTGTGCCTCGGGCGTCGTGTATTCTGCCTGAGGGAACTGTAGAGCCATATCAAATGACTCGTTACCCGTCGCCTCATCAACGAACTTATTAATACCCCAGGTAAGCATAAGAGGAGTGCTGATATAAGTAATCTTAGACGACTTGCTCTTCTTGTTATTAACACCAATTGTCTTGCGACCGTTCGCAGTAGTCTTTACCGCAGCAAAGTTAATGTCCGCATCAACGCTGAAATCGGGGCCTGAGATAATGTTCGCCATATTGTATATTTGATAATACTATATATAATTTATATTGTTTAAATCAATTTTTTTTTAAATAATAACTTTTATTTTATTTTTTATTTATTATATATATTTACTTCAAACCATTATGAGATGAATATTATATGTAAAAAAAATAAAAATTAATATGTTTTTATTTAATTAAGAACGCTGATCGATCAGGATGATGGCTTACGGACATAATGATGTTGGTTCAAGTATTTCTGGAGATTGAAATATGTAAGAATTTCATCATCACCAATCTTGAGAAGTGTAGAGAGTGCGTTATCGGGATTTATAATAGTATAATTTTCCTTGTCGGGTAGTTTTTTATCACCAATATATTTGTTAATCTCACGGGTCAGATCATGACGAGATATCTCAGTACAGGGCTCCTTACCGAGGAAGTTTGCCATCTCATCGCTAATGGGTATCTCGGGGTAGCTGAATGTTTTTTCCCTCCAAATTTGATCAAAATAATCAATACAACAAGGAGTATCCATATATATGTTATTAATCTTTTCTTGGATACTTTTCATATGGTTATTTTCTTCTTCTAACTTCTTAATTTGTAAACGCATCTCTTCCATTTGTTCGATTAAATTTTCAACCCGATTATTCATATTCATATTTGTATATAGTTTATTATAATAAAAAAATTTGAAAGTTTTTTTATTATAAATATTTTTATTTAACAGACTAATGTGTCGGCTGGGCCGAGGGGATACATGTCGGGGAAATGCGGTCGTAAGTATAACTGGAGACTGGTGTATGATAGAACAAAATCCCCATTAAGGTTGAGAAGTTTTCTGAGTATAGCATCGGGATGTACAATACTACTATTCTCATCGTCCCGTAGTTCATTTATACGAATGTATTTAACAACTCCACGACAGACATCTACGCGTTCCATCTCTGTTCCTGGTTTTTTGCCGAGAAAGTTAGCCATTTCATCGCTAATAGGTCTGGGAGGATATCGGTAGGCACCAGGAACACAATAACCATCTTCTTTATCTTCTCTTTCCTGTGCTGCTTCAACTTTCAGTAGTTTATTTTCTTTTTCTAAATTCTCATTTTTTAAACGCATATCTTGTAATTGTTCGTATAAAGTTTCCATTGTTATATGA
>TARA_B110000259_G_scaffold188246_1_pt1 | contig 10356 bp, 11 predicted proteins | sample TARA_B110000259 | Tara Oceans TARA_B110000259 (sample SAMEA4397649) | marine metagenome | biome: Polar Biome; feature: [SRF] surface water layer (ENVO:00010504); material: water (ENVO:00002006), including particulate matter (ENVO:01000060) such as... | depth 5 m | reverse complement strand
TAGTAATATTAATATTGAATATAATAATGAAATATACTATAAAGTTAATAAAAAATTTATTAATTTATTATGTTCATCATTATTCAAACAAAGTCAAAAAGGTAATATTCTTATATTAGAAACTATAAAGGGAGTTGATAATATGGTATTAAATTTCGAAGTATTATTTGAAACAGAAAATAGTAAATTGTTTATACAGGATGAATTAATAATGGAAAAACAAAAAAAATATTTTAGAGAAAAAAGAAAAAATAAAGATGAAAAAATTAATTCATATAAAACACAACCTGTCACAGAGCAAGCCAAACAAATAGGAATAGCATATTTATCTCGTAGTTTACATTATGTTGCTCCTAATGTTATAGATTATGGTATTTTCAAAGATTATAAAATATACAATGATACAGATTTTATATTACAGGTTATCAATAAAATTTCTAAAAACTGTCCAACGATAGATTGTTTTTTTAATAAAATATCAGAAATAGTGGCATTTTTGAAAATTGATAATGTAGGCGAAGGTATTTTTATAAAAAGACTTAAAAAACAATTATATTTACCTGATGTTTTAGTTGATCTAACAATAAAAGAAAAATTACCGGAATTTTATATAAATGGAAAAAGTATAGATCCAGATTTAACATCAAAAATACAAAAAATTATTGATGTTAAGAAAAGTTCTATTGTATTATCACTTTTAACAGAATTATATAACTATCACAACCCAGGTAATAGAAAACAAACTAAAGTTGATATGTTTACATTTAATAGTAAAGAAGATAATTTTACAACTACTAATTGGAAAGAATTATGTAAGAACAAAAAAGATATTGAAGGAGTTGACAGTGAAGAATTAATTCATTATATGGATGATAATGATGGGTTTATTTATTGTTTTAATATAAGAGATATAACAGATGAAATTCTCACAACAGGAAAATATATAAATCCATATACTAGTAAAGATTTATCAAAACCTTTTATAGACCAAATAATCAAGACATTTAATATCAAACCAGAAATTGTATCTCACGCATCTGAAAACATTAAACCAATAAGTTTAGAAAAACCATTAACACCTGGATTATTAAAACTAATAATTAGAAATATTGAAGAATGTGATAGAGAACAAGTTGAAGATAAACTAAATGAAGAAGGAAAATGTGAATCTTTAGATAGAGGACCATCTGTTTCTAGTGAAGAAGAAGAAGAAGAGGAAGAGGAAGAGGAAGAGGATGAGGAAGAAATTGTTGAAGGTCCTGTTATAGAAGAAGTTATAATAGAAAATACAGAATTAAAACATTCAGATAAAGATTTAGAAATAAAGGATTTGAAAGAAAAATATGGTAATATTATATCTGACAAAGATAGATTCAAAGTATTATGCCAGATATTCAAGGATAATATCCCAGATGGTTCAACATGTTTAGATAATGATAATACACAAAATCTAGAAGTTCTTAAAACTATGGATATTGAAGTTGTGAAAGAAAAGTTAAATAAGTTTGATATACAATACAAACCAAAAGATAATATATATAAATTAATGAAAAAATTTATTATATTTTTAAACGAATATCAATCAACAAAAACTGGGGGTTTTGCCCCAGAAGTAAGTAACACATCTAAATGCGGTAATCCTAAGTGTAGAAAAATAGTTAATAAATCTTCTGAAAATACGAACCACACTTTTTACACAAAAAATGGAGACCATTATGAAGTAACAATGTGTAGTTTAAGTTGTTTTGAAAAAACTAAATGGGGTAAACTAGGAACAGGTGGTGGAAGAATGAGTGCTGCTGATAATAATAATTAATTTGTATTAAATATATAATAATAATAATAATAATAATAATAATAATAATATATGGAACGAATAAAAATACAATTGTCAGCTCCTTTTTTTTCTGGTTATAATTTAAGTTTAACAAAAGAAATTATTGATGATATGTCTATAAATAATATAATAGATTTTATTACAACTAATTTATATTCTTTACTTGAAAGTAATAATTTAGAAGAATTACTACAAAAAGCAAAAAATATGAAATGGCATATTCATGATGATTTAATTAAAAAAGATGGAATCATATACGTCTGTGATTGTTCTTTTTAAATAAAAAAATATATCTTTATTATAAATGATAACTGGATTAATAATATTAGCAAAATCTAAATCACAAGATTTAAAAAATCGTAAAAATAAAGAAAATTACAGTAAATTAACAGCAGCTGAGGGAGGAGGGAATTTAGCTACAAACACATTTTATTTTATTATAGGTATTTTAATTCTATGTTTAGAATTAGTTTTTATGTTTTTTAATATAAATATTGTATTTAAATGTACTAAATCTGGAGCTGAAAGAATTATTAACATGATATTAGCAATAATTATACCAATCCCTTATATGTTTGGAAATATATTATTTAATAATTGTGCTAAAACTACATTACAAAGTAATAAATTATTTTAATAATCTAATAATTTTTATATTATTACATTTAAGAAAAAATATACAAACATAAAATGAATTATGACAAATTACAAATTTTAAAGTATAATGAACTTAAGAACATGGCATATGAGATGGAATTACCAATTAAAAGAAGTAAAATAGAGTTACTTCTAGATATTAAGAACGCTTTCAAAGAATATGAAATTTATAAAAAAAACAAAATAGATAAATATAAAAAAATAGAGAGATTAGGAGAAAAAAGTAAAGAAAGTACTACTTTTTTAGTTGTTAATAAAAAAAAATACGAGTATGCAATGAAAACATTCAGAAAAAATAAATCATCTATTAAATTGAAAAAAGAAGTTGAATTCCAAAAAAAATGTTTTGATGTTGGTATATCTCCTAAAATAATAGATACAGATACAGTATCAAAATTTATTGTTATGGAAAAATTAGAAAAACATTTATATGATGTTATTAAAGAACAAAATAATGTTTTGACAATAGATCAACAAATGCAACTAATAAACATATATAAAAAATTAGATATGCTAAAAATATACCACGGTGATGTAAATTTAAATAATTTTATGTTGAATAAAAAAAATAAAATATTTATAATAGATTTTGGGGAAAGTAGAGAAATCACACGAAATCTATGTACACGTATAGGAACAGCAACACCTAATTTACATATAATGTCATTAGGATTAGTACTAAATTTAAAAAAAATGGGATGTTCAAAATCTTCATATAAATATTTAGTCAAATGTTTCCCAGAAAAACATTTATTTCATTTTATCAAAATTTAAAAATATATTTTAAATATAAAAATGACTAAAACATATTGGAATAAAAAGTGGGGTAAAGAACATATTTGCGGTATTAGTTTTTCAAGATTAAGACCAGGAAAAAACACCAAAGGTGTATATTATACAACAACTTTAAAATGTGGTCACAGATTTTGTACTTACCCTTTATTGAATTGGGTTAAAACCAATTTAAGTATAAATGCAAAGTGTCCTTTGTGTAGAAAAGAATTTACATTTATAGATATGTTAAAAATATAATATAATTATATTTTGCCTGATGTAGACTTGCCTCGTATTTTGATTGAAATGCTGGTTTTTTACAAACTTAGAATAATATTGCATACAATTTACTATAGTGTTAAGAGAAGTTAGCAATAAATTATATAACCGATGGGTTTTATCCAATTAGATGATAATTTGTCACGTATGTATTTGTTTATAATATTTTTAATTTATTCATAATTAGACCTGCAATCCCGGTAATAAATCCAGATAACGAAACACTCCAACACCAAAGAGAACCAATATTACAACCTTTTCTAACAACTATGTTTGAAACAATAACGGTTGTTACAAATAAAAACAAAGATAGAAATATGAATGGGATAGAAGGAATTAAAAAAGCACAAATTATTATAATAACGTAATAAAAAATCGTAATCATACCGCCATTCCACCATCGATAAGACAAATTGTTACAAGAAATTTCTGGTGTAAGGTCGAAATTTACTTGTGAAGATTTTTTGATAACCATAACCGTATAAAACAAAGCTAAGAATAATAATGGTATTAATAGTTTTAGATTTCTATCAAGTTTATGTAGCATGACTGCAGTTATTATGATCATTACAATGGGTTGTGTGATATTTAAACAAAAAGCTAATTTTCCTGGAAATTTAGATTTTAAATCTTTCCAAGCAAGAGCGTCTGGAATTTGCATTAAAAGGGAGTATTGCCAGCCTATAATTAACATAATTGGTACAATAACACGCTTATTATTTTGTATACATGATAATAAGAAAATTGAAACGATATTAAAGATAGTTCCTAAAATCAGCGTAGACCAACTTATTTTTTCGCTAAAACACATTTTTTATTAATAAGATCGATAATTATTATTTCATTTATAAACATTCTATGACAAAAATTCAATAGTAATACACTTTTCAGCTTAATTTTTTTAATACTATTTATTAAAAAATTAAATAAATTTACATTCACAATCTGTTTACTCTTATATACTCGTATAACTTTTCTTAGTTTTTATAATTGTATTCATATGGTATAACACTTTCTTCTTCACATTCAACTATTAAAATTCATCTTCATAACAATTTGCAGGAAGGGAATCAATAAATATAAATAAAGCTGTCCCACCAAAACCAAGTTGTGTTTTCCAACCTAGGATTTCTAATTCTTTTACAATTATTAAAATAATTTCTTCCAAATTTTCTTTGGTTAAAACAAACATATTTTTAAATTTTTCCAAGTCAAAGTAGTTTTCTTCATTTCTAAATAACATATTTTCTGTAATTTCCTTTCTCATATATGCTAATACACGTTCTAATCTATAGGTAGAAAATTTATCAATATTATTGACATTAAGTTTTTTAGGAAACTCTTTCATTTATATATTATATTATAAATTCTTTAAAATAGACAAATCAAAATTATTTATTGTACCACCATGCTCTTTATATACACCTTTTCTTGTTAACCAATGTTTATTTAAAATATTATTTTTATCAATTAGATCTATAATCAAAGGTATTCCATCTTGTGTCCTAAATACTCTTCCTAAATATTGAATAAAATATTCCTCAACATCTGCTGCTAATAAAAGAGCATCTAATTTTTTATGATCAAAACCTGTCCCAACTTTTGAATTTGTACCTATTAAAATTCTTGCGTTTTTATCAAATTCTTGGTTATTACCTAATAAAGAAGTTACACTCTCATTTTCACACCTTAATTTTTTTAAAAGATATTCTCCTTGTGATATTCTTTTTGTAAGAACAAGAAAATTTCTATCCTTAAAATGTTTAATAATTTCAATAATTAAGTTATTACGTTCTTCATTATTAGCTTGTGCATCAAGTAAAGCACCCCAATTTACTTTATTATTAGTTGTATACTCTATAGGTGGCTTAAAACCTGTGTCAACTTTATAAACTAAATGATCCCTAAATAATTTTCTAATAATTTTATCTGGACCAAAATAAAAATCTAAAAGTAAATTTAACCCATCAGGACGATAAGGAGTTGCTGTTAAACCAATTAAATACCTAGGATGAACATACTGAAGTGATTTAGATAATCGTTCGGCCATTATTAAATGAGCTTCATCTACAATTACTAAACCAATATCATTAAAAAAATCTCTACCCATTTTTTCTACATTTTGAGCATTTATAATATAAAAATCAGATTCTTTTTTATTTGATTTTGATGTCAATTTTTGCACACTTACATTTTCTGAACAAAATTGTTGAATTGATTCTTCCCATTGTTTAATTAAAATAATTTTATTTACAATAATTAATGTTTTAAGACCTATTTTACAAGCTAGATAGATAGAACAAATAGTTTTTCCAAATCCTGTAAAACATGATATTATAACACTTCCTTTTTTAGATAAAAGTTTTGTAGATTCAGAAACAACTTTTTTCTGTTCGTCTCTTAAATCAGTATTAAATGTTATATTAATACTATCTAATTGTTTTCTTTCAGGACGGTTAATTTTTATATGCCTAAAAGCATAAGAAAATGGTAAGATTATATCACTATCTAATAACTCATACGGATAAATAAATCTTGGTTGTGGACAAAATTTATTCTCTAATTTTATTTCAAGTTCTTTATCTATTTTAATACGTTTTTCATAAGGTATGTTTTCTATATTTATAATCAAAGACATTTATTAATTTATATTTAACTCTTAAACAAATTAAGAGTAAATTCTAGATAATACAGAAAGTTTTCTTCTAGAAGAAAACTTTCTAATCATTTTATAAATAAATATTAAAAATAAAATACTAAATACAACTATTAAAAATATACTAAATGTTTTTAAAAAAATATTTAGTATATTTTTTTTACCAGAAGTATTATCAGAATTACCATCGTAATCCTTATGTTCCGAAGCATAAAATGATGCAGCTTTTAATGTTTTCATTTTATTAATATCATTAATTTGTGGTAGTTTAGTTTGTTTAGGTTTACCGGAAGCCTTTATCAATATCATACCACCAACTTTAATATTTTTACCATTAGCTGAAATACTTGTTATTTTATCAAATTGTGACATTTTATTAAAAGGATACATTGCCATTCTAAATCTTCCCTTATTACCCCACTTTTCAGTCCATGAATTTTTACATTCCCAATAAGGTACTACTTTTTTTGTTCCTTTATTATCAATTATAATTTCTTTTTCACCCCACCCTATTATTGATATAGCATGTGAACCTGAAAAATTAGTTGCATTTGCATAGTTATCTTCAAATCTTACTTTACCATTGTTATAAACAGCATTTTCTAAATATATACCCCCATTTACTTTGGTAAAAGCACCACTCATGAAATTTTTAAATACCAAAAAACCACCTAAAACTGGACCGTATGTTTTAATGTGTCTTTTTACTAATAATCTAAAATGTTCATAATTAGAATCACCATCCATAAGAGAAAATTTTTCTGGTTTTTCTATAAAATATAAAAGGTGATCAACATTACTATCTATACAACCACAATTAGGTATAAATTGTGATAAATTTATCTTTTCTGCTTCTTTAAAATGTTTTGTAGCTTTACCATTACATATATCATTTAAAGCACACCATGAATAATCAACACATGAATTAGATGCTAACCCTTTCTGATTTACACTATCTAATAATATAGACGGATTTCCACCTTTACATTGTAATTGGGGGTAACACGAAAGACTCCATGTTGTAGATAAATTTGGTTTATAATCAACTGTTCCTGCAACAACATGATTGTCTGCCACAATACCAGCGGTTGATATAGCCCAACAAGAACCACATAACATTTGATTACCTGAATTTGATATATATTTACTTTTATCTCCTCCATCGTCAATCCAATTAAAATTAATAGGAAGATTGCTATTTTGTAAATCAGATAAACCTGGTTGGTTTTTCATAGATAAACTTGAAAGGGCTTGGAAATTTATTTCTGAATTTAGACTTGGTATAATTTGTTCAGGAACATGTATTGGATTTAAATCAGCCTGTACACCATTGGGTACAATATCATGTATTATAGACTTATTAATAATTGTAGGTTTATTATTTTTAAGTTTATTAAAATAATCTATTTTCATATTAATACTTTATTAGTATTAATATTTTATTAGTATTAATATTTTATTAGTATTAGTATTAAACTTTATTATCAATCTGAGGGAGTGACTTGTCTTTTAGAATACAAACGTATATGTACCAACCTAAAATCAAAAATTTCATAAAATCTGCTTCATTCAATTCTACATCATCTATATTTTCTAAAATATTACCATCAGCTATAGCTTGTTCTTGAAATTTATAAGACATAAAAAATTCACCTATTCTTTGTAGCTGTTGTGGTAAAAGTTTTTTTTCTTCAATTGATATAACAAGATTCTTAAAAAATACAATCATATTTTCATCTCCATTTTCATCAAAATTTTCCATTTAATGGTAAATTTTTTATTCTTTAACTCGTGAATAAATTCCACCCAGTATTTACACCATCAAAAGACGTGTTTTGCTTTTTTGATAAAGAAATTTCATCGTTTTCATTAGTTAATGAACTTTCTAATTGATCTTCAATTGTAACTTCGTAAATTTTCTTAATATCTAATTTGCAAACAATTCTTTCATAAGATACCAACATAAATTTATGTTTAACACTAAGAGTTATTTCATTTTCAGTCAACCCTTCATATATAAATAAATTACTATCAAAAAATTTTCTTTTATTAGAGCGTGCAAAATTCCACATACAAATCTTACCTTTTTCAAGACTGTTAGTATAAAATAAAGGTATATCATCAATAGAGATAACAAATTTTTCACTATTATCAATCATTTTTACTTGATTTAATTCGTTCTCATCTGAATCATCTTCCACGTTCTCATCCAAATCATCTTCCACGTTCTCATCCAAATCATCTTCTTCTCTGTTTTTATCTGAACATATTTCATTTTGATCCACTTCTGTGGTTTTATAATCTTTTTTAGAGTACATTTTATATATATATAAAATATTATTTTAAACCATATATTATTTTTGTAATCATTTGTTAATATTTAACTTAAAAACACGATATTTTTAATTTAAAAATAAAAATATTATATAAAATATACTTAAAGTTTAATATTTTTTCTATAAATGTCTTTGTCTCCACTGAGCGATATTACTGAAATAAGTAAAATTTTATTATATTATGAAAAAAATAAAGATAAAAATTGGTCTGAATGGTTATCTTATCATAATAGTTTTAGTAAACAAGGTAAACAAGGTTTAACTGGTTTAATTAAATTAGATAATTTAGATTCTGAAAAAAATAAATGTGTTTTTAAAATTTCACAGTATATTAACCATTTAGTACAACACGAAAGTACAATAATGGCTGGTTTAAATGAAATAGCAGCTTTCTGTCCACATTTCTGTAAATACATAGGTACAATAAATACAAAAATTGATCCTAAATCTAGAAAAGTAGGTAATCCATTTAACATAGAAACAAAATACCCAATCGAAAAAGAGGTATTACTATGTGATTATATTGACAAAAGCTATAAATTATATAATTATATAAAAGCGTCTAATGAAAAAATCAACGAAAATATACTTTATTCTACGATAAAACAAGTGCTTTTAGCAACTAGTATAGCTCAGAAAAAAAAGAAATTTACACATTATGACCTTCATTCCTTCAATGTCATGATGAAACGATGTCATAAAGATTTAGTTTTTTTATATGTACTAGACGAAGAAAATCAATTCGCTATACCAACACTAGGTCATTACCCAATTATAATCGATTTCGGGTTTTCTTACATTGAAAATTTAGATGATGGACCACTATGGCCAAGCATGGGTCATACAAATGTCGGATTTACAAGTGATAGATTTGACTGGGTTTCAGACCCAAAACTGTTTTTAGTAACAGTTTCTAACGAAATCAAATCAAAACGAGCTACGAAAAAATCACATAAATTCAGACGTATTGTAAAAAATTTATTTCACCCACTTAAAATTGATTGGGAATCGGGTTGGGATGAAGGAATTGAATACGCAGCTAGCGATCACATTTTAGAATTGATATCAAACTATAACCCGGGATCAGTATTATTTAAAGAATACGAACATTATTGTATAGATTTGTTATTAACGCTAATCATTTTACCATTAGAAGAACAAGATTATACAAGCATACATCAACCATATGAATCGTTTGTAACTGAATTTTTAAAAATAGAAAATCAAATTAGTAGTCCTTTTTACAATTTGTATATTTTAAAAGGCATTGTAGATTCAGCAAGATTTGTACGAGCTGGGTACATGGAAAAATCAACCAGACAAGATGCTTTAAAAACATTTAGAAATCAAATCAACGACAAAGTACAAGAAGTTGTTACTTTTTGTAAATTAACAGGCTTAAATTTTGAAATAATGCTATGTTCGCTATTGAATTTTTCAAGAGATTCAGAAGGAGTACTTTACGATATTATTTCAACAAGAATGGCGGAAAAAGAACAAGAATACAAAAAATTACCACTTAAATCATGTGAACAAATTTTTGCTGCGATCGAAGTAAATTTACCCTCAGAGTATAATTACAATGAAAACACTCAAATTGTAATACTAGACACGGTTAATGAAAATTGTTCAACGTTTGAATTACCAAAAGATCAAATCGAAAATATAAATAAAATACATGATATCTCCAAGGGTACGTATATTTTTGATTTATTTAAAAATAAATAAATATTTTTTTTAAGTATTAATACTTAAAAAAAATTTTAATACGGTTCAACACCAACTATTTCTGATAATTTTTCATCGTAATACAAATA
>TARA_B110000259_G_scaffold65946_1_pt1 | contig 10382 bp, 2 predicted proteins | sample TARA_B110000259 | Tara Oceans TARA_B110000259 (sample SAMEA4397649) | marine metagenome | biome: Polar Biome; feature: [SRF] surface water layer (ENVO:00010504); material: water (ENVO:00002006), including particulate matter (ENVO:01000060) such as... | depth 5 m | reverse complement strand
ACAGGTTCTCAAAACACAGCAATAGGCGCTTTGGCTCTTTGTCTTAACACAACAGGTAATAATAACACAGCAATAGGTAAAGATTCTCTTCGTTTTAACACAACAGGTAATAATAACACAGCTTTAGGACAAGAATCTCTTCGTTTTAACACAACAGGTGTTACTAATAGTGCGGTAGGTATGTATGCTCTTCGTGCTAACACAACAGGTGTTGAAAATACTGCCTTAGGTTTCTCTGCTCTGTATCAGAGTACAACAGGTATTCAAAACACAGCGATAGGTCGTAGTGCTATGCATACTAACACAATAGGTTCTCAAAACACAGCGACAGGTTATAGAGCTCTTTTTTCTAACACAACAGGTTCTCAAAACACAGCATTAGGTGGTTTTGCTCTTTATTATAACACAACAGGTCAATATAACACAGCGATAGGTTACGAAAGTTTAAAATGTAACTCAACAGGTAAACAAAACACAGCGATAGGTAGTTTTGCTCTTTGTAGAAACACAACAGGTATTCAAAACACAGCAATAGGTGTTGAATCTATGAAATGTAACGTATCAGGTCAACAAAACACAGCGATAGGTAGTTTTGCTCTTTGTTACAACACATCAGGTATTCAAAACACAGCAATAGGTTACCAAGCTCTACGAGAAAACCAATCAGGTAATCAAAACACAGCATTAGGTTATCAAGCTCTTAATAAAAATACAATAGCTATTCAAAACACAGCGGTGGGTACTAGAGCTATGTGTTCTAACACAACAGGTATTCAAAACACATCAATAGGTACTTATGCTCTTTGTTCTAACACAACAGGTGGTTATAACACAGCGATAGGTTACGAAAGTTTAAAAGCTAACACAACAGCAAGATTTAACACAGCAGTAGGTAATCAAACTCTTCTATCTAACACAATAGGAGAATTTAATACTGCAGTAGGTTATACTGCTCTTCAAGTTAACACAACAGGTGGTCATAACACAGCGATAGGTCGTCAAGCTCTTCAATGTAATACAATAGGTGCTTGTAACACAGCATTAGGTGTTGATGCTCTTAAAGTTAACACAACAGGTTCTCAAAACACAGCAATAGGTACAAATACGCTTCGTGCTAACACAACAGGTACTTGTAACACAGCGATAGGTTATGAATCTCTTTTTAGTAATACTTGTGGTAGCGCTAACACGGCAATAGGTTCTTTTGCTCTTTGTAGAAATACAACAGGTTTTAATAATGTTGCTATTGGTCAGACAGCTCTTTGTACTAACACATTTGGTCAACGTAATACAGCAATGGGTGTTCAAGCTATGAAACTTAATACAGTAGGTGGCTGTAATGTTGCCATAGGATTCAATTCTCTTACTGCTAACACAACAGGTAATAATAACACAGCGATAGGTTACGAAAGTTTAAAAGCTAACACAACAGGTATTGATAACGTTGCCATTGGTTGGAGTTCTTTAATTAAAAGTACAACTGCTCAACAAAATACTGCTGTGGGTACTATGGCAGGCGCTTGTATTACAATAGGTAATGATAACGTTGCTATAGGAAGTAGAGCATTTTGTGCGGGCACAACAGGTGGAGAAAATGTTGCCATTGGTCGTTCAGCATTAAGAGCCACTACAACAGGTTCTTTTAATGTTGCAGTAGGATCACAAGCATTAACAGCCAATATAACAGGTAGATTTAATGTTGCTGTTGGTAGAGAATCTTTAAAAGCTAATACTAATGCTTCAGGCAATACTGCTTTAGGTAATGCTGCTTTACGTACCAATACCGTTGGAGCTAATAACACAGCGATAGGTATGAATGCTCTTTATGCTAACACAACAGGTTATAGTAATACTGCTGTTGGTGTCGCTTCTTTGTCTACGAATACAACTGGTATCTTTAACGTATCTTTAGGTGTTAATACTTTGTGTGCTAACACAGTAGGTAAATATAATACTTCTATAGGTGCTTGTGCAATGAAAGTTAACATTACAGGACAAGAAAATACAGTATTAGGAGGTTTAGCATTAGACGCTAGTACCGCAGGTCATGGTAATGTATCAATAGGTTACGCTTCTTTGTCTAGTAGTCTAGTGAGTTATAATGTTGCTATGGGTTTTGGTAGTATGTTTTCTAACACAACAGGTATTAATAACACAGCGTTAGGTACTGAATCTCTAAAAGCTAACACAACAGGTGTTAGTAACACAGCGTTAGGTAGGGATACTCTTCGATTTAACACAATAGGTGCTGAAAACACAGCGATAGGTCATTATGCTTTATTCCAAAATACAACCGGTGCTGGTAATACAGCAGTTGGTGTATCAGCACTTTGTTTAAATACAACAGGTCAAAAGAACACAGCAGTTGGCTTAGTTTCTTTAGGAAAAAACACAATAGGTACTAATAACGTAGGAGTAGGTTACCAAGCTCTACGAGAAAATACAACAGGTGGATCTAACGTATCAGTAGGATATAATTCTATGATATTTAATGTATCGGGTACTCAAAACGTAGCAGTTGGTGATTCTGCTCTGTTTAACGCAACAGGTTCTTCAAGTAACGTAGCAATAGGTGCTGCTGCACTTTTATCTCAAATTTCTGCTGGACACAGCAACGTAGCCGTAGGTAACAGCGCTTTAAGAATGAACACAACAGGTATTAATAACACAGCGTTAGGTACTTGCTCTCTGTATTCAAACACAACAGGTGTTTATAACACAGCAATAGGTACTTGCTCTCTGTATTCAAACACAATAGGTAATTGTAACACAGCGATAGGTTATGATGCTTTATGTTCTAATACAACAGCTAATCAAAACGTAGCAATTGGTCACTGTTCAATGCAATGTAACACAACAGGTCAATTAAACACAGCTGTAGGTGCTAATTCGTTATGTACTAACACATCAGGTCAACGTAACGTAGCAATAGGTAATCTCGCTATGGCCAAAAACACAACAGGTGTTTGTAACGTTTCTTTAGGTAACAACGCTTTAAGAATGAACACAACAGGTGTTCAAAATACTGCAATAGGTATGAACGCTAGTTGTTCTGGTACAAGTGGTAATTATAATGTATCAGTTGGTAATCAAGCTCTTCAAACTAACACAATAGGTTCTTGTAACGTAGCGGTAGGTTTTTGTGCTCTCCATGATAGTACAACAGGTTCTCAAAACACAGCGGTAGGTTATATTTCTCTTTGTTCTAACACAACAGGTACTCATAACACAGTAATAGGTAGTTTTGCTGGTATTAGTAACACAATAGGTATTCAAAACACAGCATTAGGTGCTAGTACACTTCGTGCTAACACAACAGGTATTAATAACACAGCGATAGGTGCTTATTCTTTATGTGCTAACACAATAGGTCAATATAATACAGCGGTAGGTAACAATAGTTTAAGAGTGAACACAACAGGTGCTCATAACGTAGCAGTAGGTGGTTTAGCTCTTTGTACAAACACAATAGGTAAATGTAATACAGCAATAGGTTATGCTTCATTACTGAGAAACACAACTGGTATTGAAAACGTAGCAGTAGGTGCCAAGGCTCTTCACGAAAACACAACAGGTATCTGTAACGTAGCAATAGGGGCTTGTTCTCTATATTCAAACACAATAGGAAAATGGAATGTTGCTGCAGGTGATGCTGCTTTAAAAAGTAACACAACAGGTTATAATAATGTTGCATTAGGTTATCAAGCTTTATGTTCTAACACAATAGGTATTCAAAACACAGCAGTAGGTACTTATGCTATTAAATCTAACACAACAGGTACTCAAAATACTGCAGTAGGTTATACTGCTCTTATTAATAACACAACAGGTTATCAAAACACAGCAGTAGGTGTTAGTGCTCTGGCTAGTAACACAATAGGTCAACGTAACGTAGGAATAGGTTTTCTATCTCTAAATACTAACACAACAGGTTCTCAAAACACAGCATTAGGTTCTTATGCTATGAATCTTAACACAACAGGTCAATATAACACAGCGGTAGGTTATCAAGCTTTAAAAGCTAACACAACAGGTATTAATAACACAGTGGTAGGTTATTCTGCTATGGTTAGTAACACAATAGGTGCTCATAATACAGCATTAGGTTTTTGTGCTTTAAGAGGTAACACTACAGGCAATCTTAACACAGCACTAGGTATTAATTCTTTAAAAGTTAATACAATAGGCCATTCTAATGTTTCAGTAGGTGCTAATTCTTTAGTTGATAGTACAGAGGGAAATTATAATACTGCCTCAGGTTTGGAAAGTTTAGCAAATAATACAACAGGTGATGCCAACTCGGGGTTTGGTTATCAATCTCTTTTAACTAACATAACAGGTGATAATAATACAGGACTAGGATTTAGAGCATTAAAACTTAACACAGCAAGTTATAATATTGGGTTAGGTAGAGATTCTGGTGATAATATTACAAGTGGTACTGGTAACGTAATTATTGGAAGTGTTGACGCTACTTCAGCAACTGGCTCAAGACAATTAAAGATTGCTGGTTACGATGGCACAAACACTACAACTTGGATAACAGGAGATAGTTCAGGAAAAATTGGAATTGGAACTACATCTCCACAAACTACACTTCATATTGCAGCTCAAATTCCAAAAATTAGAATAGAAGATACAGATTTATCAGGAATGGCATTTGATATTAGAGGAGCTGGACCTGCCGTTCACTTTGATTTAGATCCAGGTTCTTCTCAAGCGCTTGCAGATTATATGTGGGATATTGGCGGTAGTACTAAAATGAAACTTCGTGGCACTGGTAGATTAGGAATTGGAACTACAACTCCATCACAAGCATTAGATGTTGTAGGTAGTATAGAAGTATCAGATGGTATTTACATTGGTGGCACAGCAGCAGCAAACAAATTAGACGATTACGAAGAAGGAACTTTTACACCAACTATTGGTCCAGGTGATGGTTTAAGTAGTGTTAGCTACACTACTCAATCAGGTGTTTATACTAAAGTAGGAAGAATTGTTCATTTTAGATTTTTTTTAAGATGTAGTGGTACAGCTAATGGTAATGATATAAATATATATGGATTACCATTTACATCTAGCACATCTGAAATAGGTGGTGCAGTATTTGCATATCTTCATTCATCTATAATTAATAGTACATCAACAAATCCACCAGTTCTTCAAATTCCAACAAACAATACTTTTATAAAATTTCAAAAAACTAATGGAAGTGATTTTACTGGAAACGATTTATCAAGCACTGGTGATATTCAATTTTATATTACAGGAACTTATGAAACAGCTTAACAACAACAATAGGAGAAAACAATGGCAATAACTAAAGAGACCCAGATTGGTAAAATCGAAGTGGTCGGAAAATATAAATCAGTCCAAGTAAGAACTGATACAGTAGTTATCGAAGATGACGTAGAATTAACAAGAAAGTATCACAGACATGCTTTATCTTGTGGTACGTTAGACGCTTCTGATAATTTAGTAGATACAGTTATAACTGGAGAACATGCAGAGGTTCAAGCAATATGTAATGCTGTATGGACAACAGCGGTTAAGAATGCTTTTAAAGCTCATCTTATCTCAATAAAAGAGTAATAAATATAGATAAGATAAATTATGGCTAGTTATATAGGTGTATCACCTCCAGAACAAACAGGAATAGTAGAACGATACCAATTTACGGGTGATGGTTCTACTACTGTTTTTAGTGGTAACGATAATAACGGTAAAGAGTTTAGATATATTTCAACAAACACTTTACTAGTATTTCTTAATGGTGTTCAACTAGTTGAAGATACAGATTTTACAAAAACAAGTAATTCACAAATTACATTTGCAGTTGCGCCAACGGCAGCTGATGAATTGGAACTTTTAACGTTTGGTTCATTTGATTTAAACTCACCCTCTACATTAAGAACAGATTTAGGTTTAGAATTAGCTAATGGTAAAATTCTTTTAGGTAATAGTTCAGGTGTTTCTACACAAGTTACACCTTCAGGTGATGCAACACTTTCAAATGCAGGAGTAATAACTTTAGCAGACACATATAGAATACCAGGTAAACTTGCTGGAACAAACTTTACAGGAAGTTTATTAATTGGTCATTCAACAACAGGCACTTTGAATGCTGCTACTTATAACACTGGAGTTGGCTTAGGTGTTTTAGACGCTTTAACCTCTGGAGATTCAAATACAGCACTCGGTCATAATGCGTTAAGTACAAATACAATTGGGGGTGGTAATACAGCGATTGGTAGAGATGCTTTATTAAGTAACAATAATGGTGGTGATTTAACAGCAGTTGGTTTTCAGGCATTAAGATTAAATTCAGGATCAAATAGTACAGCTGTCGGTAAGAATGCTTTAGTATCAAACTCAACAGGTTCTAAAAACACAGCCTTAGGTGTTACTGCTCTAGGTTCTGTTGCTGCTGGTGATGGCAATATCGGTATAGGTTATACATCTGGAAATAATATTACATCTGGTTCGGGTAATGTTGTAATTGGAGTAGCTGACGTTGCAAGTGCTACTGGTGACAAACAATTTAAAATTAGTGATGGAGAAGATGGTTCAGTAGTTTGGTTAACTGGTGACAGTTCAGGTAATATTGGAATTAAACAGACATCTCCTACAGCTGGACTTCATATTGGAGGTAATGGTACTGATGCAGGTTCATTTAAAGTTAACGCTGCTGATAATTCAGAATGGTTTGGTGTTTCAGCTGGAACGGTCAGTTTTAATATGCAAGGTGGTAGTACTAAAGTTGCTGGAGCACAGTCATTGGGTGCTAGAATGAATATTTCACAATTAAATTCTGGTACGGCTGCCTTAGCATTAGCTGGTGGACAAGCCAATAATATATTAGAGATAAACTCAGCAAATTCAGATTTAGGTGGAGATTATTTAGTTGTAGATCAAAATGGTAAAGTTGGTATAGGAACAACAAGTCCGTCACAACCATTGCATGTTGTAGGTAACATACTTGGAACAGGCACAATAGAAGCCGCTAACTTTAAACAAGGTGGAACAAATTTTAGTGAATCTATTTTAATTGGTCAATCTATACCAGGAACTATTTCTAATGCTTCTGGAAATGTAGGTATAGGTGATGATGTATTTTCCGTTTTAACATCTGGTCAAAATAATGTTGCTATGGGTAACAATGCTGGAGCTGCTATTAGAGGTGGATATAGAAATGTAATTATTGGCACAGACGCCGGTATTAATATGGTAGCAGGTCCATACAATACAGTTGTTGGTGCATTCGCAGGAAAAACAATATCATCAGGTGAGTTTAATACTTTTATAGGTGGTAAAGCTGGTGAGTTTGTGTCAAGCGGTGCAGGAAATGTAATGATTGGATTTGGTGCTGCTCCACCTAATGCTACTGGAGACCAGCAATTACAAATTAGCGGTAATAATAACACCGGTAATGCTGTAAATTGGATTGAAGGTAACAGTTCAGGTTTAGTAACCATGAGTGGTGGAATATCAACACCAACAATTACAGGTTTAACTTCATTAACTACCGAAAATGTTAATATAGATAATAACTCTATTACAGCTTTAAGCTCTAGCATAGAACAGGTTAGTTATACCTCGGTTACTACAAATTTATCTCATTATTCTGAACAACTTGATAATACTTATTTTACTAAATCAAGATCAACTATATCTACCAATGCTGGTGTAGCACCAGATGGAACTACCACTGCTGATAAACTAATACCTAACTCCGGACTTCAAACAGCTTCCTCAGTATACCTGCTTAGAGCTGTAGCTGGTTCAACTTATAATTATTCTGTTTATGCAAAAGCAGATGGTTTTAATTTTGTAACTGTAAATTTTCAAACTAGTGGAAGTGGTACTACACAAGGGATAAGATTTAATCTTAGTACAGGAGCAATAGATACTAGTCAAAATGCTAATGGAACAATTACAGACGCTGGAAATGGTTGGTACAGATGTTCAATGAGACCAGCTACTACAACTACTTCCGTAAGTCATATGATTGCAGCTAATGATGGGGGAAGTTTTGGAACTTTTTTTAATACACCTGTTACTGGAGATGGAACTAAAGGAATTTTATTATGGGGAGTACAATATGAAGTTGGAGATTTAACAGGATATTTACCTACAACTTCAGCTTCTTTATCAGGAATAACAGGAGTTACTAGAGGTGTTAGTGACACAACAGCAGCTACGGCTTCTTCAGGTGGTGTTGTAACACTAGGTAGCACTTCAACAACTTTAGCAACTGCTATTACTGCTACACAAACTGGTATACCTTTAGCAAGTCTTACAGGAGTGGCAGCTTCAGGTTCAGCAGTTATAGGAACTTCAAACATGGACCTAAACTTATCATCTAGTGGTACAGGTTCAGTAACAATAAATCAAATTAAAACTAATTCAGTTACCGGTGAGGTCATACCAGGTAAGATTGGTGGCACTAACTTTTCAAACAGTTTATTAATTGGTCACTCAACAACAGGCACTTTGAATTCTGCTGGTCAAAACACTGGAGTTGGAATTCAGGCATTAGACGCAATAACTTCTGGAGATGCAAATACTGCCATAGGATATGGTGCTGGAACAAATATTTCCAGTGGTACTTCTAATACAGCCATAGGTTATAAAGCTTTATTGCAAAATCAAGTTGGAGGAAGTAATACAGCACTAGGACACCAAGCTGGACAACTAGTAACAGGCGATTGGAATGTGTGTATTGGAAAACAATCTGGAGATACAATTACTTCTGGAGATGGTAATGTTTGTATTGGCCCCGAAGTTACAGTTGATAATGCCGCAGGAGATACTCAATTAAAAATAGGTTCAATGGCTACCGGTGGTGGTGCAGAAGGAACAAATGTGATGTGGCTTTCTGGTGACAGTTCAGGTAATTTAACAACCGTTGGTGATGTAACTTTAGCCAATGATAAGAAAGTAATATTTGGTGACGCAGGTGAAAACATTGTAGGTGATGGAACTAATTTAAAGATTACTTCAAGTGGTTTTTTAGCATTAGAAAGTACCGGTACTTGGAAATTTAATTATAGTCCAAATGGTGGCACTATGTTTTCAATTGTTACCGATAGTTCAGATATGATTCTTCGTAATGAAAGTTCTGATAAAGATTTAATTTTAAGAGGTGTTGATAGCGGTTCTTATGTTGACGCTTTAACTTTAGATATGTCAGACGCTGGTACAGCTATATTCAACCATGACATTTTACCAACAACAGACGCAACACAAGATTTAGGTTCTACATCTAAAAGATGGAATAACATATATACAGGTGACTTACATTTAAGTAATGAAAGTACAAAATCAGGTAATAGTATAGATGGTACAAAAGGTAATTGGACACTACAAGAAGGCCAGAGTGATTTATTTTTGATAAATAATAACACAGGTAAGAAATACAAATTTAAAATAGAGGAAATAGAATAATGGCTGTCTTTACACCAACAATTACAGGTTTAACTTCATTAACTACCGAAAATATTAACATAGATAATAACTCTATTACAGCCTTAAACTCTAGCCTAGAACAAGTTAGTTATACAAGTGTTACTACAAATATATTTACTAATTCACAAACTTTTAATACCGGAGATTGGCAAGCGTTAAACGCCACAGTAGCAGTTAATAATACAACAGCACCAGATGGAACAACAACTGCTGATAAAATAACTCAAAATAGTGGATCAACTAATGTTGATTTATCAAATTTAAGAGATGTAGGTCTTACCTCAAACTCTGGAACTGATTATACCATATCTATCCATGCAAAAATTAGTGCTAATAGGAATTTTTTGGTAATAAATGAACATATTTCTTCCGATGCTTTTAGGAAAACTTGGTTTAATTTATCTAATGGAACTGTTGGAACAAATTATAGTAGTCATACTGCTACAATAACAGATGAAGGAAATGGTTGGTATAGATGTTCGATAACTGTAACTTCAACTGTTACAAATACAGACAGTATAATTATGTTCGGACCTGCTGAAACAGATGGTGCTTACATAATAACTGATAATCAAGGTTCTATGTTTTTCTGGGGCGCACAATTAGAAGAAAGTGCAACTCTAACAGGATATTTAACTACAACTTCAGCTTCTTTATCAGGATTAACAGGTGTAACTAGAGGTGTTAGTGGCACAACAGCAGCTACGGCTTCTTCAGGTGGCACTATAACACTAGGTAGTGCATCAACAACTTTATCTGTTAATATTACTGCTACACAAGATTATATTCCTTTAGCAAGTCTTACAGGAGTGGCAGCTTCAGGTACTGCTTCAATAGGTACTTCAAACATGGACTTAAATTTATCTGCTAGTGGTACAGGTTCAGTAACAATAAATCAAATTAAAACTAATTCA
>TARA_B110000259_G_scaffold164033_1_pt1 | contig 10400 bp, 8 predicted proteins | sample TARA_B110000259 | Tara Oceans TARA_B110000259 (sample SAMEA4397649) | marine metagenome | biome: Polar Biome; feature: [SRF] surface water layer (ENVO:00010504); material: water (ENVO:00002006), including particulate matter (ENVO:01000060) such as... | depth 5 m | reverse complement strand
GATATACAATACTGACACTTTTCGTGTAACAATCAGCTCGGATTCCTTGAGCGCGCTTATTCAACTAGGGCTACTACAGGACGTCGCCTTCGGTGGCGAGAAAACCTCCCCGGACCAGTTCCAGCGGGTCACTAAAAGAGCGGCCGGGGTGAAGGTGACCGCGGATGACCACGAACAAGAACAAGGTGGCGGGGGGCACCTCAAAGCGAGCGACTTGAAAGTCGTGCAGGCGCTGTTAGGGCGATCAGAAGCGCACCCCACGAAAGTTTTGACGGGGAACGAATGGTTGCAGTACTTTGACAAAGTCGCGAGCGACGACGAAAGCGACGGCGAGACCTCGCTGTTCAACCAGCGCATGCGGATCGACTCGAAAACAGGGCTGGATATGATCATTTAGAGGGCCTGATATTGTCATCTGCGCGGTGTCCACAGCGCGCATCACCTGGGGTCATCTGTCGGGGGTTCACGGCCCCGATGAGGCGAAGAATTTTTTTGTCTCGTTGTATCAAAAAGAAAGCTTTTCTTTTTTCACTCCTCTTCGTTCCTTCTCGTGGACTCAAACACACGTGCCGCGCGTCGTGTCATTCACACCCGCACGCGCACGAGCGGCGCCGTCGTCACCCCACCGCCTTCCGCGATGAACCCTCGGTCGTTTCTCCTCGTCGTGCTCCTCCTCGTCCTGGTCCACGCGCCAGGCGGCGCGGAGGCACAGCTTTGTTTTCGAGTCGACGACGGAGACGTGCCTGCTTCCGACGACGGCCTCGGGGCGTCGCGCCCGCGCGGGCGCACGCGCGTGCGCCACCGCGAGCACGACGTTGACGTTGCTGACGGCATTTCCAGCAAGGAAGACCCTGGGTGCCACCCCGTGGATGTCGAGACGCTGGTGGTGGTTCCCACCGTGACCGAGACGGAACAGGGTCGTGTGGGACGTGGCGTGTACCGAGTGGACGTTCCGTCCGAGGCGGCGACGCGAACGTGCGCGTGCGCCGCGGTCCGGTTCGTGTGCGGCGCGCACAAAACCGTGTCCGCTCGTGTAAATCGGTTCGCACGGTCGTCCGGTGCATCACGGTCGGATGACGACGACGTTTTCCAGGCGCTGTGCGGCGCGCCGTGCGACACAAACAGCGCGTGCGCCGGCGCGAACGCGGACGACGACGCCGAAGCGCAAGAAATCGCGTGCGTCGCCCCCGTGTGCGACGCGCTGTGCGGCGACTGCACGAAAACGTTTCGTGACGATTCATCTTCCCAAACAGCGGCGTCCCTCGACGCCCTGCGAGGCGAATGCGGGGACCAACACGCGTGTCTCTGCGCGCAGTGCTTGGAGAAAAACCTGTTCGTGGAGGAACCGGAGTTGGGCTCTGGGTTTGGCGTGACTTCTGCTTTGGAAAAAACCGAAAGTTCGCTCGTCGCGGGCCGGTTCGGCGGCGAGGGTTTCGGGGGAGTTTACGGCCAATCACAATACGCCCCCGGGTATGGCGGGTACGGCGCGTCCAATCCCTACCGCCCAGGCCAAGTAGGACAGGGGAACACGCCGTACGGCCCGTACCCCGGTTCGTTTTACCCCGGGTGGGCGATTTACAAGCCGTGGTTCGTCGCGGTGTACACGAAATCGGGTACGTGTTGGGCGTTTCCCAAATCCAGACACTGTTTACTGCCCCTCTGTGACTGTTTACTGCTCTGTATGGAGTACAGTCGGACTGCTCCTGGTCGAGTGCACTACATACATCACAAGTGCACTGTTTGCCCGTACAGTACACCCATACCCCGCACATCGCCCACTCAAGACTGACACTTTTCTTCCACACTCGAAGCCGCGCTCGTGGCGTCGAGCCTTTGTTACTGGTACCCGTGGTACCCGTCTTGTTACCCGCCGCCCCCGCGGCCGCCGCCGAAGTATCCGCCCTCGCCGGACCGGAACTCGCCGCCGCCGTCGCCCTTTCCCGGTCAACCGCCGTCGCCCATACCGGACGACACGTGCGGCGACCCCGCACTCGGCGACCAGACTTGCGAAGGTATACCGTGCGAGGGCACCGAGACCTGCACCCTCGGCGATATGCAGTGCTGCTGCGACGCGGGGTGCGTTGGGTTCGGCGATTGCTGCGCCGACCGAGACGCGTGCTGCTTACTTGCCGGGGCCGGTGTGAAGAGCGTGCGGTCCCGGACAAGAGAGGAGGATCGCGGTCTCGGCGCGTTCCAGGCGTTGCTCGAGGCGGGCGGACGCCGAGGCCCGCGGCGCGAGAAAGGGAAAGGGGACGCGGACGTCGCGAATCGAACCGTGGAACCAAGTGTGTCCACCCCAGGCCCTGTTCTTGGAGCTACAATGCCGCCGCGAACTCCGCAAATGGTCCTGGCGGAGGAAAGGGAAGCGCCCGTGTTCCAAATTCCATCGAGCGATCGTGGTGAAGCGCGCGACGACGCCGAGTCGACGCTGGACGAAAGCGACCGGCGCGAATCGTGGAGCGAATACTTCGCGGATGAATACTTCGCGACCGCGCCGGCGACGGCGCCGGAGGCGTCACCGTAGTAAGTAGTATGTAGTGGACACGATGTTATGCTGCTACGATGATAGGCGCTATTTTTACAAGTTTAAATAAAGCTCACGTATTTTACCGTGTACCTGCTATTATGATAGTCTATCACAGCTCGTCTTTTTCCCACGGTTTGTGATCGAGAACATCCGCCGGCGTCGCGGCCAACAGCGCCTTCGCGGTCGCCGACAAACCCGCGCTTCCTGTGTTCATTATGAAGAACAAAACGTCCCGCACGGTGAGCTTGCCGTCGTTCGTTTCAGATATGTACCGCGGCCACCCTTTGTTCATGGCGGGGTATAAGCACAGGGTCGGGAGCGAGGTACCCGGCGTGCCGTACGGGGGAGGCACGTCGTTGTGCTCAGCGTCCACCGCCGCTATTTCAAACGCGTTTCCAGAATTCTCAAACAGTTTCTTCACCGCGAGCAGCGCCGGCACGGCGAACTCGTGAAACGTCCCTTGGTGTTGGTTCGGGAACGAGACGTACACCAGCACGTCAACGGACGGGTCGGCCACGCACACGTCGTGGAAGGACCCGGCCACTACTTTCAACAGCCCGTCCCCGTTCACCGTCCCCGCCGGCGGTACCGGTTCGCTCCTGTACTTTCGCTCACTCGCGCCAGACCCGTCGTCGTCAAACTCGCTCAAAACATGCATCGCCAGCGCTTCGGAACAGCTGCGCGTTGCTTTGCGACACACCTCCCAGTTCCATGACCAGCCCTGGTCTTCGCGCTCGGGAGCGCCTTTGCGTACCCAGCGCGTGTACGCCGCGGAGAGCTCGTCCTCGTGTAACTCCATTATCGCCTCGCACTGTTTCCTGGTTTCTTTGGAGTGCCACAGATCTTGCGTCGTACAAGCGCTCTGCACGTACGTCTCGATGGTCTCCTCGTACACGCCGTACTTCACCGCCCTCGAATCCGCGCCCCCGCCCCCCACCCTCCGCGCTTCCGCAGCCTTGATCTTCAAAAGCGCAGGCACCAACCGCGGGTTCAGCGTGTTGAGCAACGCGTGGCACGTGCGGCACCGCGCGTCCCGGCCGAACACGTCTTTGCCGTTCGCGAACCGGGGAGCCTCCGCGGGCGCGTCTATGGGGCGCTGCACCACCTGAACGGCACCGACGTTTGGCAGGCGTGGTGACAAGCAAAACAGCGCCACGGCGGTGACCCACCACACGAAACACCGCATCGTGCACCCGACGTTCGCGCGAAAGGCAATGAGACACTGAGACTTCAGGATCTGGAGCAACAGATGTGGCAACAACGACGACGTTTATTTGTGTTGATGTGATGTCTGATGTACTACGTGGCACGCTGTTACATATGTTCAGACTCTTTCAACTGCAAAGAAACTATGGCTAATCTAACCACCGTATTCAATGCAAGTCCGTATCAGTCCTCCTCACTCCCTGACCACGGTCGGGGTGACTTGTTCCCTGTTTCCCGCGTCGCGTATCGCGGCGGCGCGCGGCGGCAACGCCATGAACCGCACGATTTCCCCCGCCAAATCCCGCATCTCCGCCGCCGCGTCCACCCCGGTTCGATCCCCACCGGTTCCCTCCCCGCTTTGTTTTTGCCGGGCGGCCGCGCTTTTCAGGGTGGTTTCCTTTACCTGTTCGAACCCGAATCGCAGCGCGCCTAGCGGGTTTAAAGGGTTGTTCGAGGAGTCCGCGCGTATTCCGAGCAAATCCGCGAACCCGGATATCGCGTCGCCGGTTTGCGCGAGCGGCCTGCGATTGGAAAAGAAAACTGTCAGTCCCTTCCGTCTCGAATATGGGTGTACTTCGTAACGTGGCCTGAGCAAACAGGGAGGAGTAATCGGGCCTCCACAGTGCGTTTGTGATGTATGTAGTGCACTTCCTTTTAATGACTGTAGTCACGCAGGGGCGGTAAACAGTGTGCCTGGATTTGGGAAACGCGCGGTACGTACTCGATGAATTCTTTTGGGATTTCCAGCTCGTCGAGCTGCTGTCGTAACGGCCGGACGTGGTCACCCGCCAGCGACTTTACTGACAAATCAAGCGTGGTTGATATCGCGCTTGAGTCGGTCAAAACCCCGGCTAAAATCCCCGTCTCGTCGATGGTGTCGTCCACAAAGCGCACCAACAAGTTTTTGCGCACCGAGTAGTATTTCCGTATTAAACTCTTCGTATCGTCCGGTTTCGGCACAAACTCCTTCGCGCCGTCCGCGACTTCCCGGAAAACAGGCTCGATCTGGTCCAGGACGGGAAACAGTTCCTTCAGCACGGAAGGCGCTTGTTGCCGCATGCGCGAATCCACGCCTTTCAGGGGTACCAAAAATGGCGAGTCGTTTATTTGTTGAAGCGTCGACGCGAAGCTTTGATTGTAAAAAGAAAGTGTCAGTCTTGTATGGGCAAACAGTTGTGGGATTTGGTGAAATACAATACGCACCTTTGTAAACCGGGCGCGACCGCCGGCGCAAACAGCGGCACCGCGTCCGTCGCGGGTTTGTTGTTGAACGAAATCATCACGTTCGCAGTTCGGTCGGTCAGGGCGTACCGGCTGCCAATGATCATGTGCATCAAGGCTCCCATGCTGTGCCCGACGCCGAACACGGGCAAACCGTTCGTGACCCCGGGCCCGAGCCCGCGGAACGCCTTGTCGAACACGAACTGCGCCTCGTCCGCGATCCGTAAGTGCTCGAACCCGATGGTGAACGGCGTTGCGACGATTACACAGTCGCCCGTATCCACCAGGGCCTCCAGGAACAGCCGGTACGTGAGCTGCGGGGACGCGCCCACGAACGCGCCGCCGATGAAGTGCACGAGCGCCCGTGGCTTGACCCCCACAGGGGGGGCCAGCACCCAAGCCCCCTCCACCTCACGCCACCCGCGGTCGCCGGAACTCGCGTTTGCCGCCGCGGAAGCAGCACCGAGCAGGGTCTCGAGCTGCGCGAACGGCGACGCGGTGGAGGACCCGGAGGAAGAGCTCGCGCGCGTGGCGGTGGAAGGGGACGCGCCTCGTGGCGACGAGACGGAGCACGACGACGATGATGAGTCGCGTTCTGCGAAACGACGCCGAGGCGCCGCGGTCGAGGACCAGCGGGAGACGACGCCTGGACGACTCGGGGCGACGCGGCCGGCCTGCACCACACAGGGCGAGGGCGTGAGGCACGCGAACGACATCGTGCGTGACGACAGTGGCGTAATGAAGCAAGAGGGTGCGTTTTGACACGTCGATCGATCTTTTCGAGGGCACAATATTCTCGCAAACAGTCTGCAAAAGCGAAAACAAAGAGATTCAGAAAGCGAGGGTGGAGACCTGGGGAGAACTAGGTAGTGCCGACGCTTTTACGATACTTCTTTTTGTTTTCCCACGCGGGTCTTTACTCGGTTACACGCCTTGTGACACTCCACGCGCTCTATTTTCCAACCAAACCTTCGTGGACCGGACCGACCGCCACCGCGTTTTTCCGCGCCTCGGTCGCCCCATTTTCAACGACTCGTCTACACCCCCATCGAAACCCACTAAAACTTAGCTCAGAGGCACAAACTTGCCCCCTGCGGTCCCTCCGCGGCCGTGCGACACCGGGCGGTACGTGATGGAGTACTCCCCAAGGTACGACCCGATCATCTCGGGCTTGATCTCCACGGTGTTGAACACCTTGCCGTTGTACACGCCGACCACGGACCCGATCATTTCAGGGACGATGACCATGTTCCTCAGGTGCGTGCGGACGGCTTCGGGTTTCTCGCCGCCTTCCACTTGTTTCTTCGCGTGCCGAAGCTTCTTCACAAGGCGGGTGTACTTGTCTTGCAGACCGCGCTTGAACTTGCGCCTGATACGCGCGCGGAACATAAGCACCAACTCGTCGTTGGTCATGTCGAGGAGCTGATCGAGATCCGTCCCGCGGAAAGAAAACTTGCGGAACGTGCGCTTCTTGGGCGCGGACGCGATCATGGCTTCTTCCTCGGCGCTCTGTAGGGGTGGTACGGGGAGGGGGGGGTAAAGGTCAGCGGTTGGGCGGTGGGAACGGCGAGCGCGCCCCCTGGGGTTTGCATTGCGAAAAAAAGCGCCTCATGCCGCGTCCAGACCCTAAAAAAGTGTTGGACGCGCGCGCCGTGTGGGCGGCCGCGAGGAGTCGTCGACGTGCCCGACGCGCTTCCCAGGCGCCACACGCGTGTACCCCGCGCCAAACACGACGATCGCGCCGTTTCTGGACAACGCGGGCGACTGCCCAATCGCCGGCGGCGTCTCGTCCGGCGTCATTCCCGCGAGTGCTCTGGAGCATCGCCATCGCGTGTAGGTTTCGCGCGCCCCGTCCGACGGAGAACGGTCCCAGCGCCCGCGACGACGCCCGCAACAACGAGGTGTCGACCCAAAACACGAGTTTGGAAGTATATACGCACCATCGTGAAGGAAAGGGGTTGTTTCTGCGTCGCTGCGCGAAACTAAGAGAGTGGGATGGCGCGCGGGTCGCGCGTCTTGGCCATCCATCGCGAAAAAACGACCAGGCCCATTTTGCCAAATCCATGTTCAGGTTAAACTGACGACTGAAAGTCGGCATGCCCGCGAGAAACGGACTCACTTCGAGGGCGATGTCGGGCGTCGGTGCCTCGGTCGAGGAGTGCGATGCTTGGCTCCCGATCGACGAAGTGTTGTCCACCGCGCGCCTAGTCATGCGCAGCGGCCAGATGATACACCCGCCCGGTTTCCAGCTGTACCACAGCATGAACGCGCTGCAGATCTTGGATCCCAAGATGGACGTCGGGATGGCTCCGCCGAATGGTGAGCCCCACATGAAAAGCCTGGTCGTGCTTATCAACGAAAACCGAGCGCCAGTTGAGTTAACCGACGATGACCAGATTTACGTCTTCGACGCCCTCCTGGCGTGCGAAGCGACGTGGCACTGCGGGCAGGCCCTGGCCACGACGGTTTACACGTGCTTGTACATGCACGACTTGGACCGGCTGGAGAAAACGGGGAGGGGTCCCGTGATGCGCGCGTACTTCCACGCCACCCAGTCATCCGTCGCGACGGTTCGGCACGCAGTGTCAACCGGGGACGTGTGGGAAGAAGAGGACTTCGTGTTACACGTCGCTGGATTTGACGTGGGAGAGGCGGCGATTGGGGAGGATGGGGATGCGGATGCGGATGAGGGTAACAAAAACAAAGACAAACAAGCTAAAAACAAAAACGAAAACGTCAACCCCGCCTTGGCCGGTCTTCTCGCCGCCGAAGCCTGGCTACTGGACAACGCCGGTGTGGAGGACCGGCACGGCGGTTTGCTGGCGCGCATACGGTTCAGAATAGCGCTGCACGAAACCTTCGTGGCGCTTTTCCGGATGGCGAATCCGGCTATGGCGCTCGAGCGCGCGAGCGACGCGAAAAAGGCGCTTGCCGAGGCGAAGCGAAACTTGGCGAAGATGAAAAAAACCAAAAGCACCCGAGGGGCGCGAGTACCGCCGAGCGAGAGTGCTACCACCGAGACACAAACAGGTACAAAGAACACGACAGATACAAAGACCACCGAAACAGCCAAAACCCAATTGGATTGGGACCCCAACGGTCTCGGTTTCGACCGGAAAATCAACCTAAGTTTGATGGGTCCGTCGCCGCCGCGCGTGGTTTCTCTTTTCGCCATCGACGCGTCGTTCGTGTATTTCGAAAAGCTGTTGGACGAGCTGACACGCGTATGCGACGTCGCGCCGATGCTGGCGTCCGGTAGAGGTACCCTACACGAGCTCCTCGCGTTCTTAAGCTGGACCTCCGATTTCGCGCCGTCCATCGTCAGTAGGAGTTTCTTGGCGAACGCGGTGCTGCGCCCGAAACAACGAAACGGCGGCAACGGAATATTGGGGAAACCGGGAGCGGACGCGGCGCTGCGGTCGGCGTGGCTCTTTACGGGCGAGCCTGTTTTTGTAATCGAGTTGCCGAGGGAATCCGACGTGGACGTTGACCTGGGGGGTACCGGAGACGGAGGAGGAGACGACTTCGATGGAGACGACGAATCGAGTGTTGACCGGGTTTTCATAGGAGGCCAAACCTGTGGCCCCGCTGGCGGTGCTTTGGCACACGCGGACCGAGGCGGAGTCCAGAAAACAACTCCAGACCTTTCCTTAAAAATGCCACTCGACTCGAAACCCGTGGACGGAAACGAGGAGGTTTCTTTTTTCCTATCAAAAACCTCTTTGGCGGTGGAACTGTTGGTTCGCGCGTACTTGAGTAACGTAAGTCGTTCTCGGCGGAAACTGCGCAGGTTGGTGGGGGAGTGGAGTTTAGTCGTGGACCACGCCAACATAGCGGACGTCGCGGGGTTCGCGCCGAACTACTTGAACGCGGTGCAACACGAGGCTTCAAAGAGAATTGACGCCAAAAATAAAAACAAAGAGGTTTTGACCGCCGGCGCGTTGGCCAAAACGCCTTGGGCGCGTCGTGTTTTCCAAACCTGGGCGTCCGGAGTTTTGGTGCGGGCCATGCTGGCGCACCTCACCCTAGGTTTCACCCTGGAGCTTTACCTGCCGCACGAGCTGTGCATGGTGTACTGGTACCAGGAGTATTTGATGGAGGTACGGATTGCATATCCCAAATCCAAAGACGGTTTGCCAATACAAAACTGACACTTTCTTTTATTGGTATCAGGACTTGCAGCGCAAGCTGCGCGTCGCCGAGGTAAGTCTCGAGACGCACGCGGAGGCGGCTTCCAATTATACGGATGAAAAGAGCGCTACAGGTGGAAGTAACTCTAAAAGCGCCAAGAAAAAGGGTGGCAAGAAAGGAAACAGCGACAAGAAGGACAAGAAAGACGACGACGACTCCGACGACTCTGTGTTGAGCCCGCTACACGTGCATCTGTTGAACCTAAAAATGGAAGGGCACGTGTTGGAAGTGCACAAGACGATGTGCAAGGGTATGATTCGGTTCACCGGTGGGTTGGATTTCGGCAAAAGAACCTGGCGCCCGTCGCGGGACGACCACACGGATTCCGAGCAGAACTTCTGGCAGCGGTTCGGGGTGTTCCACGCGGTGAAGGACCCGCACCCGCTGTCGCACGACGATTTCGCCAAGTACATCACCCTGGGAGACGGCGTCACGGTGGACAGGTTGTTTGCGCTCGCGGGCGAGTGCTTTGCGAGCGTGCGAACGCTTTGCGCGCGACTTTTGGAGCTACCGCCAGAAGCGCTGTCGCAGGCGCAGCGCGAAGACCTGGTCGGAGTGGATAAAACAGCAGCCGCGAACGCGGCGGCCGCGAAGCTCGCCGCAGCGGCGCCGACCATGCGCGCGGAGTTTGCGCACAAAGCGTACCACCCGACGTTTCCGACGGTGAAAATGAAAAGAGAGGGGTAGGAGACGCGTCACTGTCGTACTGCCGGGAAAGAAAAACTAAGTCTCTACTCCGGTTCAGGGCAGCCATTCGCTATCGCCCAGTTTAACAACTCGAGATGACCCGCATCTCTCGCATTTATGAGCGTCCACTCGTCCCACAGGCAGCCGTTCGCGCGCGCCCACTGCAGAATCTCGAGGTGCCCACCTTCCGCCGCCCATGCACACGTATAGTCGTTCCAAGGGCAGCCGTTCGCGCGCGCCCATTGCAACACCTCGAGGTTCCCGTACCCCGCTGCCCCCGCGATCGTCTGCCAGTCCCACGGGCAGCCGTTCGCGCGCACCCACTGCAGCACCTCGAGGTGCCCACCCTCCGCCGCCCCCGAGCACGTCTGCTCGCTCCACGGGCAACCGTTCGCGCGCGCCCACTGCAGCGCGTCGAGGTGCCCGACTCCCGCCGCCGACAAGCACGTCCCCTCGTCCCATGGGCATCCGTTTGCACGCGCCCACTGCAGCACCTCGAGGTTCCCGCCATATGCCGCCGCCGCGCACGTGTTTGAGCCCCACGGCCAGCCGTCCGCGCGCAGCACCT
>TARA_B110000259_G_scaffold188388_1_pt1 | contig 10401 bp, 8 predicted proteins | sample TARA_B110000259 | Tara Oceans TARA_B110000259 (sample SAMEA4397649) | marine metagenome | biome: Polar Biome; feature: [SRF] surface water layer (ENVO:00010504); material: water (ENVO:00002006), including particulate matter (ENVO:01000060) such as... | depth 5 m | reverse complement strand
TGAAAATATTGTTGCTTGCAAAAGTTGTTTCAAACGTGGGCACACTTCGTCCGAGACTGGGGACGCCACACGGTCACGCGCGCGGTCGTGGTCGCGATGTCTGTGACTCGTTTGCCCGTCATTGTTGGAGAAATCGCTTGGTGTGGTTCGCGTCGCAATTGCGTCCCCAAAACATGTCGCACCTCATCCCGGGTCGTCGCGCGTGCCTGGTCCGACGATGGTGTTCCTCCCGACCCGACGATAGGGGAGGTCACCAACGCCGTGCTTCACTTTCACGACACAACAACCGCCTCTGCGAGAGACACTGGGTTGGTTTCGTTACGAGTCTGGGCGGGGCGGTACGGGTGGGACGTGCAGGCTGCGAGTAAAACCCTTCGCGAGTGCGACGTGGTCACAGGAGAGGGATCCGTGGAGGTTGGTGTGCCTCCAAATGGATTGCCAACAAGTGTGTTACAAAACGACAAACTCGTGAACGCCAGCGACGCGCGTCTCGGGCTGTGGAAAACGCACGTGTTCCCGGATTTTTGCGTCCAGGCGCTTTGTTCGTTTGATGAAGCCGGTGGCATCACCAAGCGCCAAGTCCTGGATATGGCGACGCGGCGTGTGAAAGACACGCACCCGAACGTCGTGCCCGATGAATCTAAAATGTTTTCGCAAGTAAAAAACGAAAAAACTGAAAGGGAAAAGAAACCGCAAAACACAAGCGCCGCCTTCGCGGACGTTCTGAAATCCCTTCGGCGGCGGTTCGTGTCGGAAAAAGAATCGCCCGTTGTTGTCATGACAACGAAGGTTGGCAAGAAACGGGTTTACTTTGGGTTTGTGAAAGGGGTAGGCGGTGTGGGTAAAAATACGAACGGGTGGGAAGTGGCGTTCGGCGAGCTGGGCGACGAAAAAAATGAAAAAGATGAAAAAGATGAAATCGGTTCGCGCGACGATACGTCCACTGACACGCGGTTTGAAACCGCAAAAGGGGACGTCCCTTTAATAGCGACAATGGAGCAGCGAAGAGCGAAACGTCTCGGTACCATGCGTTTGGCGCAGATCAAGCCGAAAACAAATGACGATGAAGATTCAGACACGGACGCTGAAGAGTTTGAAAAAAACACGGAACGCGCGCTGGACGCGGCGCGGCGCGCGCGAACCGCGGGGTGGTGACGTGGTAGAGCATTTCGTGTGAAAGAACACGGTTTGGGGTTTGGAGGGGTACTGTTCAGGGTTTACTAGGTGTACTGTTTAGGGTTTGGAGGTACACTGTTTAGGGTTTAGGGTTTATTATTTCAACACACCCCGTGATACTAACACAAATCCCTTCACGTAAAGCGTTCAACCTTTTCTTTCCGCCCTTCCGTTTCCGCTAAGTGCGTTTGGTCGTTCGATTGCCCGGTCGTCGATCCCATGCCTGGCGGAAACAACGTTTGGATCGCCACTCGGTCCGTTTCTTTCAACCCAGGGTGCCACACGTCCACGATTAAGACTATTCGCGGTGTTGCGAAAGCGTGCGGTTCGAACCCAGCGTCTGTCTCTTCTTGTTCTGTTTTTCCAGTCACGAACTCGGCGCTGTGCACGAACGAGTCGTCGAAAACAATGGCGCGGTTTTCTTTCCACTCGACTTTCGAGTTGGAAACTACTAATTCGCACTTCGGCCGCGTCGTCTCGTTTGCGAGGAAAAACTTGTCCAGCGTGAGCACGGCTTTTAGCAGCGTGTAAAACGGTTTTAACACGGTCCACGTTATTGTTACCGACAGGAACTGGAAAAGCACCAACACCAGGGTTACCGGTAGGGTCAGTACCTTGAGGGTTGATACGAGAAGAACCCAAAGAAAATCAAACACCTTCCTCGAGGCACTTTTTCGCCCTTCAACTTTTTGAGGAGCGTCGCTCGTTTTCTTTGCATTCTTTTTCTTCGATTTGAATCCAATAAGACCCTCCAACGACGTTAAGGTGGTTTTAACAACCTTTTTAGGCACGACAATGCCCACGGACACACGCAGTCGCGCGTTGCACGGCCCGCAGTGCGGTGTGATTACGGTTCCCGGTTCAAGTTTGGAGATGTACGCGCTGCCGAACGCGCACCCGCCGACGCCGGAGCCGCCGCCGAAACACCCATTTTGCATTTTCTCAATCGCGCGCGCCGCGCTTGGAAACGCCTCGCAGTTCCGCCGGTCGCGGATGCCGTTTCTGTTTTTGTAAACGAAAAGTGGTTAACGACTTGTATGTGCAAACAGTGTGCCTGGATTTGGGAAATACAATACGTACCTGTACAGGTAAATCGCGGACCAGTCCCCGCCTTTTCGCACGGCGGGGTCGAAGGGCGCGAAGTCCAATTCGTTGGAAAACCGTAAACCGTTTTCGTCGTTTTTTCCACAGCGCGTTCGTTTCGCGAACACCACGCTCTCGATCTCGCGCCGGATCGACGGCGCCGCTGCTTCTAAAATCCGCACGTCGCTTTTGTGGTCCAACGCGTCGCCCCACAGGTTGAAACACGCGCACTTCCGGGGTTCGCCGAATACGCCATTTTTTTGTTGTCGACGGTTTCGCGCGACCCGTCCAGTTGACACATCAACACACCCCACCCCCCCTCGGTTGTGCACCGGAGTGGCGCTCAAATGCGGCAGCCGGAACACGGTCGGTGCCTGGTTGGTTTCCCTCACTCTTAAGGTTTTCAAAACCTTCAATTCGCTTTTACTCGCGAGCGCCAGAATCGCAGGCGACACGTTCCTGTTGAACACCGGGTCTTCCTTCATCATTTGCCGCAACCGCAACCCGTTCTTCGCCATCTCCAACGCGTGCGCGGACGGACGGCACCGCAGACAGTGCAAATCGGAACAAGGACTCAACGCGTCGCCCGGGTTCAATTTGGCATCGTTGGCGTTTGTTTCCGAATTTGTATTTACGTTTGCGTCGTCGCCGTCGCCATCCTTGGTTGCGTCAACTCCCTTCTGTCCGGTAGTACCAACCCTCGACCCTACTCGCTTCACGTCCACAAAACGTAACGTCGCCGCGTTCAGGGCGCCCAGCGTGGCCATGTGCCGCGCGTCCATTATTTTCCGGACCCGGAGTATCCGCCGAAGCCAGTTTGTAACCATCCACGCGATTAGCGTCAACGAGACCACGCCCCCGAAAGAAACGGGCAACCGCGTTTTCACCCACCCCGTGGGGTGGCTGTGGTAGTGCAGCGCTCGTTTTTCGTGATCCGTCAGCTCATGGAGTTCAACCACGTCACCAACCCGGTTCGCCACCCGTAACCCCCACCCGACCAAACAATACACCACCGTCGCCACCGCGTGGTGCGCCAGCGGTACGAGCGACGGCTTGCGGTCGCATGTTTCCTCGTCCTCGTTAAGCTTTGAACGCCTCGGGTCACCGCGCGTGCTGGAAGTCCGTCCCGACCCTGACGAAGCGCGACCGTCCCTCGCCCGTGGCGATGACATCGCGCCCCGCTAATAGCCCCGAGGCCAGCCACCCCGCGCCCACGCGCGTCGCCGGTGTGGGCGGCGATACCACGTTTTCCGAGAAGAATTTTGGAGCTTACTCCGTACCAGAATATCCGACGAAAACCGTTCAGGCCAGGGGGTTCCCCCCGGGGGGAAATTCCCCTGCTTCGGCCAGGGAAATTCCCCCACTTCGTTCTGTGAGTTTACGGGTAGTGTAAGGTTTTTAATCCGAGGGGTTTTCCTTTAAAACCGTTCGGCTGCTGCTTTTGTCTGCCGCAGAAATCGTCGTCGTTTCGCCGAGGTCGGTGTTTTGTCTCGAAACGCTCAGCCCTCGCGTCGTTGTTTCCGCACTTCTCCGTACACGCCTCCGTGCGATGTCTCCCCCCACCGTGCACCGTCGCCTCACGGACGCGCTTGCTCCCGCGTCCGCGAACGAGGCCTCGGGCTCGGGGAACCGTGAGCCGCTTAAACTCGCCGTTGGCGCGGCAGTCGCGGCAGTCGCCCTTTCTTTCCTCGCGACGAAAACGTTTGGCTCCCGAAAGCCTGTTTCCCACCAAGGCCACGACGCTCGAGTTTGTGTGGACGTCCAACCCAAGCCAGGCGGTGTCATCGTGTTCAACGCATCCGTGCCTGTTGCGGATGTTGCGAAGGCATGGAGTGCTACGAGAAAATGCGCGCTTGGCCAGCTCCAACCAGGCACGCAACTGCTGAACGTGACGTCTCAACAAGTGTTACGAAAAACCCCGTCGTCGCGTTTGTTCGGAAACGGACACGACGGCGGCGCGGTGGTCACCCAGGATGCAAAATGGGCTGTCGGTGTCGCTCGTGGTGTCGCGCGTGTCACCTTGTCCGCCGAGGTGGACGACAAAGCACAAAGAGCCGCGTTCCACCTGGTTGGCTCGGAAGAGAGACTTTTTTTTTTTGAGCAGGGTGACGAAAAAAATAAAAACGCCGCTTCCCAAAAAGCAACGAAACCGTCCCCCCTCGCGACGTACTCCGGGTTTCTCGGCGTCCAGAACGGCGAGGTGTACATGCGCGGCGAGGCGAGCGTGGGGGGGGAGGACATGCCAAGGGCGGCGAGGGCCTTGGCCGCAACATTCGCGGCGAAGGTTCTGAGACGGCAAATCAAAAGAAGCTTGACGGATATCAAAGCAGTCGCGGATGAGACTAGTAACGCGAGTAAACACCCGCATAAATAGACCTATGGATATACCTCTATGAACTCCAAGCACCCCCTTAGCTAGACATCCTCAGTTCCCCTCGAACTTCGCAACAAACGTAAACTCCTGCGCGCAGTTCGCGAAGAGGTGACCGAACCACTCTTCGCGAAAACCGTTTTCTGCAAACTCGGCTCTCGCGGCTTTCATCTGCGAGCGCCACTCCGAATACCCCTTGCAGAAGTTCTTGAACGTGGTGACTAAATACGCACCTGGCTTTAGGGCTGGCTTTACTGATAATAAAATTTGAGTCACCACCGCCGGCGAGGCGTTCGCGTCACAGACCAACATGGAGACGTTTTCAATCGGGATGGCGTTACCAGCAATCGCGGCTTCAGCCATCATTTTTATGTGAACGACGTTCTTCGGAAACGGGTCCAGGGTTATTAAACCAGGGTCGATCGCCCATACCGTGCCTTTGTGTTCCCCATCAAGCGCAGAATTACCCGCTTCAAGCATCAACAACCGATCTGAAATCCACTGCGTCCACCCGCCGGGCGCGGCGCCGACGTCGACGCAGTGCCAGTCTTTTGTGATTGGAATCCCCGCGCGGTCCGCGGCTTCTTCGAGTTTGAAATACGCGCGGCACATCGGATTTTTATCCGCCCTCGCTTCCTTGACACGCTCGCAGTGCTGCGTCAGGAGGTACTCAAAGGTACACGAGCCTGGTTTCGGTAACGCCGGGTACGGCCGAAGCGTGCTGGGAAGGTTTTCCTGTGGCGTTTCGGTTTCGGTTTTGCAACTCTTTTCTTCATCCCTCGATACTTCCTCGAACTCTATACTTTCCTCTACGAACGACGTAGGCCACACCGTTATGTGCGCCCTGTTTTTAACACACACCACGTCTATGTAGTGCGTAGGGCTGTGCGCGGTGGGTTGGAAGATTTCCAAGTTCACGTCACCGTCACGTTCTAAAGCCGCGTACGTCGCGTCCGCGCACCACTTTGGGAAACACCGAGCCTTGACAAGCATTTGTTTTTTACTCCTTTTGTGTACGTCCCTAAGCAGTTTTGGAATCGCGGCGCGCACTTCCGCCAAGAGGTTTTCTTTAGACGCACCGACCACGGTGACGTACCCCGCGCCTCCGAAATTCGACCTGGGATCGACACCATCAACCCCGACGCAGTACGCGCGCTTCAGCGACGACAGCAAATGGGGATCCGTCGAGAGTCTGCGCATCGTGTTTGCGACGCCGACGGATGCATCGCCATTGCGCGATGACTTCCCTTCTGTTGTCGTATCACAACTCACGAACAAAACGCAGTCCGCCGCCCTGGCTAAGTTAAATCGCCCCGCCTGCACCACGGAGTCCGGACCTAGCAACTCGCGGCACCTCCCCGCGACGCGGTCGGCGAAACCGAGCTCGCACTGCAACGCGAGATGCGGCTTTTCGATTCCTAAAAGTTCGGGACTCGGTACGTGCGGGAACCAGCACGGCGTCGCGCTATGGTCTTTTTCCCTTACTACGTCCCTAGGACACACACCGTATCGTTCGAAGGGCCAGCACTTGGGGCGGAGCTCAGGCGAGTCGTGCGCGTTGTGGCAGTCGGGGCTACAGGACTTTCCTCGAAGGAACAGCTTGCACGCAGGTCTGCCATCGACGCCGGTGGGGTTGCATGTCAGCTCTCGGGGAGCAGGGTGCACGGCGCCGAGGCACGCGAGCACGTGGTCCACGGGGGAAGAGGAGCCGTCGCCGTCGTCCGCCTCGGCGCGCGCGCGGGCCTTCGTCATCGGGTGCGCGTGGAAGTGTTGAGGGTGGGCTGTCGGCGCACCCAAAAACTGTCGGCGACCAAAACAAGCGCCTCGCCGAAAACTTTCGTCGCCTCCGAGGTCGTACTCGACTATGGCTCTATTGGGCAAACAGTCACAGCTAAACTGGATTTACTATGGCTATCGGGCAGTCACAGCTAAACTGGATTTGGCGCAGCATCATCGCGTGTCATCGTCGATTGCCACCTGATGCCACCTGATGCCCTCGTCATTCGCGTCCGCGCTGGCGGTCTCGTCTCGGTCACGACATGTTACGTCGTCTCGCGTGCAACCTCGGCGGTGTCGCGGCCAAATCGGGCCGCGGCGTTTTCGGCGCCGTCCCCGCGGTCGCCGCGCAGCAGCGCAGCGCGGGCGGCCTCATGGTGGTACGTGCACGCCCTTTTCTTCGGCTCATCGGATGCGCGCGCGAGGGTTCTTGGGGGTTGAGGGTTAGAGGGAACCCGGAACCCAACTCAACCCCCGCGTTGCATGACGGGGCTGATGCGAACTAATGCGTGTGACTCGGTCCAACCCAAGACCGCGGTCTCCCTACACGACTGATCGCATGACGTCCGCAAACCCTCGACCTTAAAATGTCTCGATCGGTTCAAGTCAGGATTTTGAGACTGGATCGAAGCGAATTTTTTTTAGTGAACAGCGCGCTGACGCCCTCCTTCCTCTCCCTCCCCTCCCCACCATCAAACAGCACCGCGACACCCCCGACAACAACGACAAGCTAGCGTGGAGTTTCTCCGAGGAGAACATGCCCAAGGTGCACGAGATTTTACAGCGGTACCCGCCCAACTACAAACGCTCCGCCATGATTCCGTTGTTGGACGTGGCGCAGCAACAAAACAAAGGCTTTTTAAGCGTGCAGGTCATGAACGGCATCGCTGAGCTTTTGGAAGTCGCGCCAATCCGCGTGTACGAAGTCGCCACGTTTTATTCAATGTTCAACCGCGTGCCCATGGGCAAGTACCACATCATGGTGTGTGGCACCACGCCTTGCATGTTGAGGGGCAGCAGAGACATCGTGAAAGCGCTTTCCGATCACTTGGGCGTCTCCATGGGCATCGGCCAGAACACCAGCGATGGGATGTTCACGTTAGGCGAGATGGAGTGCATGGGCAGCTGTGTCAACGCGCCGATGATAGCGGTGGCGGATTACTCAAACGGCGTGAACGGGTATTCGTACAACTACTACGAGGACTTGACCCCGGCCGACGCGGTGGCGGTGGTCAAGGTAAGTTATTGGGCCTTTCCGAAATCCCACCGACTGTTTGCCCATACAAGACTGACACTTTCTTTTATTCATTTTAAGGCGCTTAAAGCCGGACAGAAACCGCGCGTCGGGTCGCAGCACAGAGACAAAGCGGAGCCTAAAACGGGACTCACCACGTTAACAGGCGAGCCGTCCGGGCCGTATTGCCGCGACCTGGGGGCGGTCAAGACGGAGCTGGAAGCGGCGGCGGCGGCAGCGGCGGCGGTGGTGGCGGAGGAGAAGAAATGAGGGAGACTCGCGTAGTGTTGTAATGAGTTTAATGCATCATGTATGAGTCGGTGTGTTCCTCGGTGGTACTTTTATAACAGGCCACAGTGGTGCTATGGAGGATTGAGGATAACTATTTCATGACCGAGGATTGAACTTTTTTAACTTCACTACTCTGCAAGTCACCGGTTGATCCCCATCCTCACCACCGAGCGCGTGGCGCCTATTTTCGCCCGCCCCGCACCCATCGGCACGAACGCCTTCTTCTCCGCCATCCGTTCCTTTTCGGTTTCCAAAGCCTCCCGCGCCGCCGCGAGTTTCAGCTCCTGCGGGTCTTCCAAGTATCGCAAAGGCTTTTGATTGAGAAAGAAAAGTGTCAGTCTTGTGTGGGAACACAGTCGTCCGGGATTCGGGAAACGCGCAATACTTACCTTGTTGATCGGCCCGGTGTTTGGTTTCGTGACGTGCCAGGCTTTTTCGGGAGGCGAGCAAATTTCGGCAACCTCCGGTCCTTGCGGGACGTACGCGTACTCACCGCATACGCCGTGGCCTTTGGATTTTTGCCAGAAAAGTGTCAGTATTGCACGGGCAAACGTGGAGGCGGGATTTGGGAAAGACCCAACACGTACCTTTGGGTCCTCCAAGCGTGGTACCTCGCACCCCAGGGCCTCCTTTCTTGCCAAGCGCGGCCGGCCGGAACGGGTTGCTTTGTTCTTTTTTTTTGCCTCGTTGCCTTCGTTCTTTTTCCAGCTCTCGCGCCGCGTCGTAGTGGTCGCCCGTTTTGTGCGCGAACTCGTTCGCCACGCCGAACTTTGAGTGCGATTCGGAAATAGTCGTCCCGCGCGTGCCGTAGCTCCCTTTCTGGCCAGGTTTCGCGGTGATTCCCCGCGGCGCGCTTTCATAGTCACCCTTTACCTTCTTCGCGCCATCCCCTCCTCCGGAGGCCGGTAAATGCACAAACGCGCCGCCTAAACTCCCGTCGTAGCTTCCCAACCCGCTGGTTTTGGAGCGCACCGCGGACGCGGGTTTCATGACCGGCTAGTACGATCAACGCCGAAAGGGTCAGGAGGTGTTGACGCGTGCGTACCTCGTGCTCCGCAAACGCATGCGCTCGCGATGGGTGTAGTGCGTATCCTGTCAACGCGTGGACGTCAAGTGTGGGGTGGTAAACTCGCACAGGCGTCCGTGTGGGAAAGAATGGAAAAGCCCCGCACCTGAATGATCCCCGCGCGTTTCGCGTCGCGTCGCGCGGCGCGCTCCTCCGCGCGCATCGCGCCCCGGTACGTTTCCTTTTCGAAGAGGGGCTTGAATTTGTCGAACACGGCTTTGTTGCCTTTGCCGGTTTTCGTACCGGGCGCGAGCATGTTCAGCCCATAGTGCCGCGAGCTTCGCATCGGGTCGCTGTCGTTGTACGGCTCGCCAGCGCTGAGGTACGCGGGGTTGGAAAACGAACCGTACTTTGCGCTGAGTTTGGAGCGACTCATGTTGTGATTTTGGGTAACTGGGTACTGGTGGTCAGGGTAACCACACACTCCGCGTGTATGACACCCCGCACACCGGTCCAGGTGTACGTGTCACCACACACCCTGGCCACGTCGTGTATGGGGCACCGCGGTGGGGTGTCGCCAACCGCGAGCGCGCGCGCCAATGCGGAGAGCACGAAACCAGGCGGTGCAAGGTTTCGTCGCCTCGCCACGCCAAAACGGGAAGTTGATTTTTCGCTATTTTCGGCTTGATTTTGACGAGTTACTTATGCGGGAGGTTCTTGAGTTAATGGCGCCCTTCTCGATCAAACAATCGATGTCACCATCGCCCGGGGCGTCACAGCTTCGCGCGAACGCACGCACATCGCGCGCGTGTCGTCTGCGAAGTTTGCGAAGAGTTGGAGTCGACGTCGCGACAAGCAAGGCGACGATCGATCGCGTTTCACGGATCGCGCGACTTCAGAGGGGAAGCGCGTTTCGAGAGCTTCCCATCGCGAGTCGTGAAAAAAACACCCGTGTTTTCGTCGAGCGCGGGATTTGACGATGTTGCGTCTCACGCGCGGCACCGTTTTGTTGGCGATCGCCGCGTTGTGCGCCGCGCTCGTCGGGGTGCAAGGTACGTGCGAAACGAGTTAGAGGGGAACAGCACGATCGCGCGCTCGAGCGCGTCAACCGAGACGTGCACGTCGTTGCCCGCCTTTCTTTTTTCGCACGCATTTTCCCGCCGGAGAGACACGAATCCGAGAATCCACTTACTGACCCTCACCCTTCTTTCACGCAAACAGCCGGTTGCGATTACCACACCAACTGCGCGTCGTGCGTCGCAGACACCACGTGCGGATGGTACGTGCAAAGTCGAGGACCCGATCGAGCGCCCGTTCGCGTGTCGTGCCCGCACACGGGGGCCACCAATCGACCGCAATCGACGCGCCATTTTGAAAAAGACACCGCTGCTGGTTTCTTTTGCTGCAGCGCAGAGTGTTTTTTTCCAACTCTTTTTTCATTCTCGAGACCCACGAAACTCACCG
>TARA_B110000259_G_scaffold188284_1_pt1 | contig 10405 bp, 24 predicted proteins | sample TARA_B110000259 | Tara Oceans TARA_B110000259 (sample SAMEA4397649) | marine metagenome | biome: Polar Biome; feature: [SRF] surface water layer (ENVO:00010504); material: water (ENVO:00002006), including particulate matter (ENVO:01000060) such as... | depth 5 m | reverse complement strand
ACCATATTTTTTAGTATCTTTAAGTGTTGAATCACCCATCTTAGTTACTGCGAATAATGATCCTATTAAGCCTACAACTCCACCTACTTTAACTCCTGTCTTAATAGCTTTGATAGCTTTATCTTTAACAGAATTAATCTTTTTAGGAGAATTAATCTTTTTAGCAACATCAGTTATTTTATTAACAGCACTTAACTTAGCACTCACTTTAGTTATCTTTGAAAAATCTTTAGAAAATTTTTGGAACTTTAACTTTTCTGCTTTATTTTTTTTATCTTCTTTATCTAATTTTCCTAACTGTGAATTGATGTCATCATCTAATTCCATCTGTGCATCATATTCTTTTTTGAACTGTTTCATTTGTTCATTCATTTCTTCTAACGCTGGTTGCTCTGAGTAATAATCTTTATTCATATTAACTTTGAATAAACTCTGTGGTTTTTTAGTTACTGTTGCCATTACTCATTTCCTTTTTTTACTTCTTAATTCAGAGATTATCATCCAAAGCAATAGCTTTACTTCCAGACTTTAATCCTTTAATAACAAAAGATCTAATACTTTGCATTAATTTAGGTTGTAATTTTTCGGCAAACTCTGATGCACCCTTATTATAAGTTATCATAGCCTTATTATCCATAAACCCTCTAAAAAACTGTTTAAAACCTAAAGCTCCTGTTTCTGTAAGATAGGCATCTTTAACATCATTACGATTCATACCCTTCTTTTCCATAGAAGATTTTTCTTTAGATGAAAGACTATTATAGACTTCATTAAACTTAGTATTAGCTTTATTCAAAGCAATAGCTTTGTATTTATTAATTGCTTGTGTAGTTTTCATAGTTCTTCCACCACGAGGAAGTAATGTTTGTTTTGCTGTTACCATAATTCGTACTCTACTAAAAAAAAATATTTTTACAACACAATCTTAGACGAGCCTTTTTTAACCTCTATTGTGTGTACAGGACCTTTTAAGATTATGATCTTTCTATTTTTAAACCCCCCCTCCTCTAATCGAGATCTATCTTGATCGAGAGTTCTCCTCCCACTTGGTGAGAGACCTTCTCTGGTGCTCTCAACCCCATCCTATCAAGTACATCCTTACTTGCTTCCAACCTCACGTAATCACTCTTCGCATTGTTCACAAGGTGCACGAGTTGGTGTGATGCTTGGATAGCTCCCATCCCAATCGTACTACTTATTTGATTCATCATATAGTTTTGTACCTTTGGGATACGTAGTGTCCTTGAGGCTATAACCCTACCTGATTCGCCCTTTGCATATCCAGCCTTTTGTGAGGCTTCGGTTATGGTACAACCAGTGGTTACGAGGGTGTCAACTAAGAGTCTTTGTTTATAGGTTAGTTTATCTTTTGGTGAGATCATGGATCGAGGCATAACGATAGTAGTAAGATACTAAAAGGTTATGTCAAGAACAAAATAGGACTAACACCAATGTGTCGCAACCATTGTGGATTGAATAGCTCCCTCACGCAGCAAGGATGCGATCAGTCGAGTACCCAGTTCCAATGCAATACACTTACTTCATTCAAACGCAAAAAGCGTTTGGTAGTATTGGATAGGAAGGTACTTTTCTCCTCTCTCGAGCTTTCCTACAACACGCATATTTATTTAACTCTCTTGCGAGAGTATTAGTAGGTGTGAATACCATAGTAGTCTGTGGCGATATTGAAAAGCGAAGGCGTTCGCTGATTTTTTCAAATCGTTATAGTGTCGCACGAAGGTGTGCAACACGATAATTGCTCACTATCCGTTCGGCTAACCAAGACTAAAGACTATGGTAACGGAAGGAAACTCAAGAAAGGAGTTAACAATGACAACAATATATTACAATAATCAACACTTGCAAGTACACATCAAAGAATCACAATTATTTGGTGGTATAAATTGGGGTTGGATTGATCTTACAGATAGCAAAGGCTTTCAATACACTAATGCAACTATTATGCCATATTGGATAGAAACAGCTAATAAATTAGATTTAATTGATGAGCTAGAAACCCTTTATGCTATCCAAGATTCTGAAAATCCAGGTCTTGAATCGGAACTTATCAGATCTGATATAATTGCAACATACCCTATTTCACAAATAGAATGGTGGGGTTTTCAGACTGCTAGGATTTACAAACTACATCAACGTATAAGAAAGGATTTATCATGAGGATTGAAGTATATATTATACCAATATTTGTATTAATATCAGTCATAGCACTAGCTATTATTATTTATAAAGAAGAAAAACTAGCTCACATCAAAGATGATGAGCTAGAAGAACTAAACGAAGATGTATCTATCTACATTGATAAACAATGGTTAAAAGATAAACAATCAGAGTGGAACGATATGTACATAAAGGATAAGACGCAAAGCGTCAATAAAGACAAGGAGAGTTATAATGAATAGTAAGTATATACAGTATAAATCGTTAGAAGAAACTGTTTTGGAAAAACTAGACAGAATTAAAGAACTTAGATTAAGTGATAAGGATCATCACAATGATGAAGCTGAATTACTTAGACATGATTTGTTTAGAGAAACATCAGTACAAGAATACAACGAAGATTACAATATAATTTCACAGGGGGAACTATAATGGCATATAATTGGATACCAAAGATTGCAAACGGAGAAGTACCATTTGATATAGCAGATGTTAAAGCTATAGCAGAACAAGCTCATACAGATTATAAGGAACTTTATCGTAATACTTTAGATGAAACTAGTAAGGTAATGATCCATTATAATGGCATCAAACTCTGGGCATTATGTAATTCTACTTTTAAAAGTATGGAAGTATATTGTAAATATACAGACCAACTTCAAAAAGCAATAACTGATAGTTATTTGGAATGTGAAGATAAAGAAGGTACAGAAATAGCTATAGAAAGATGGAATAAACTAGAGTTAGAAGGAAAGTTTTGGAACGCAATGTATATAAATGCAACAGCAGAACATAAAGCTCTTGCAGAATTATACAAGGAATTGTTTTCAGAGGACTGGACCAAAAGGGAAATGCCTAAATATAATACAGGTAAAACACCTAATAAAAAGCCTGAAATTACTCCCAAGCTTAGGGCTTGGGCTGAATCTAAAGCTAAAGAAGTAACTAGTATTAATTAATAAACATTAACACCTGGTGCTGTGTACACAACGCAGCATCAGCAATTTTTTTTTATCGAGCTTGGTTATATCCAACTCATACCGAATGGAGGTAAATATGTTTGCACTATCAATAATAGCATTATCAATAGGATCTTTAGTTCTTATTGGAATTGCATTTGCAGTAATAAATGAAACAGGAATAGGAGAAGAATAATGAAAACAATTAGCATATCCATGATGGATAAAATCTTTAGATATATACTTAAACACCTTGTGACTGGAAAGTTCACAGGAAAAGCCGAATACATTGGAACGTTTGTCCTAATTTATTTAGGATTAGGAGGAGGATTTATAGCATTTATGTTATTTCTAGGTATTAACCCAACATTAATATTATCTATAGTTGGTGCACCTGTATGGGTAGGAATAGTATTTCTTAGTAATAGATTAACTAAGATAGCTATAGCTCTAAAAGATATAGATGATTATAAACCTAAATCAAAACCAAAGAAGGAGATATAAATGAAATTAGAATGGGAATCATCACCTATACATTGTGATAGATGTGAAGGAACAGGAAGAACTAAGTGGTCATATGATTCAAGACCAGACGAAACAGACGAGTGTACTGTATGTGATGGGTATGGTGAACACTACTATAACTACTCACATATAGAAGATAAGTTAATTAACAAAAATAAAGTAGGAGATAGATAATGGATAAAACACAAACAGAAGCATTAATTAAATGGAGTACTACAATGGTAGAATCTATTGAAGAAATAAATACTGGTTTAAATACACTAAAAGAATTAGTTTTTAAACACGCACAAGTAAATCTTGATAGTCGTAAACAATTATCAGCTTTAATTATTCAGTTAGCTGAAAAAACTAATGTAATAAGTGAAGAAGAAGTAAAGCAACTAAAGGAGATATAGATGACATTTGAAGTACAACACGAAGCAGCTAAAGTATTACGAAATAGATTTGATGACGCATACTTTGATCTCAAAGATGAGTTACAAGATTCTAATGATGTAAGATTACTAGAGGAATTAAAACTAATATACAATGAAATCATTGAAGATACTGTAGAACGTGGTGCATACTTACAGAGTAGCATCAATGACTTACAAGCACATACTGATGAGATGAATCATTTCATTCAAGGATTTAAGGAGAAATAAATGGGATCACTACCAGCAAATCTTGACTTTGCAGTCAGGGAAGAAAAGGTTTACAACCAACATGGTCATAGACTTGAAGGATATAAACAATTAATCAATGAAACTACTAATGAATTTATTCATGTTCATAAAGATAGTTATAGAGTTATAACACATCAAGATGCCTGGAATGCTACGTATCAATTCATGAGGAATACTTTTCAAATGGATAATGCTACGTATACATTCAATGGTTCATCTGATGGATCAATACTTCATGCTAATATAAAGTTAGATCATTACAAAGTTCCTTATAGAGATACCGAGATAGGACTACAAGTTAATATGTGGAACAGTTACAATGGTACACGTAGGTTCTTAATCATGTGTGGTTTCTATCTAATCATTTGTACTAATGGATTAGTATCATCTATATGGGATGTAAGACTAGGACATCAACACAAAGGATCAGGTGAAATTAACTTAGGTACATTAAGTGATTATGATGTTGGTGATAAATTTAAGACAGTATCTAACTACATGGAGAACTGGGGTAATTGTGATATATCAGATAATGATCTTGATTATCAAACAGATATCTTATGTTTACAACCTACCATGAAAGATAAAAGTCATGTGAATCAACAGCATAAAAATTATATCTTAGATGAATACAATAAGAATTATTCTAAGAGATATGGTGACAATAAGTTTGCTGCTTACCAAGCAATGACACATTGGAGTACACATTATCCTAGTGATTCTATAAATACACGCTATGATAGGGAAAGAAAAGTTGCTAACTTCAGTTGGTTCAGCAACGCAGCATAAGTTTAGATGGGAACTGCGATCTTTCCTCCACTCTCCTAGTAGTTCCCATCACATACAGGAGAAACAATAATGAATATAACAGATTGGGTTACAAGAAACCTAAGTAAAGGAACAATAAAAGAAGTAGTACAACATGGTTGTGTATCAGGAGTAGTAAGTGAACTTATCTACTATAGTGATACAGCAGCATTCCATGATGAACATCAAGATGAAATCTGGGATATGTTAAATCAGTATTCAACCGATAATGATGAAGATCCAATCATGCATATCGTTTCTAATATGAATGCTAATATTACTTCTATGATGCAACTTAAAAACCAATTAACTTGGTGGGCAGTAGAAGAAGTTTGCTATGAACTTAACAATGAAATGAATGAAGAATATAAAGGAAAAATAAATGACTAAATATTTTGAAGGAGAACATCTTGATGAGATACGATTGGCAAGAGACAATAATATGGTTGAGCTTGTTTATAAGAGACCTAATAGTGATACTGACATAGCAAGATTTCATGTATCATATTTGTTTCCGTTCATCAAAGAACAATTAAAGAAAGATAACTTTCAAGTTAGACAAAAGAGTTGGGGTTATTACAGACTAACACCAGCACAAATCAGAGGAAGATTTCTAGATGCCAAACACTATTGGCAGATGGTAAGAGACGATCAAGAAGAGGAGAAAAAATATGAAGAAGCTAGATACTAAAACAAGAATCCATAAGAAATTATGGAAGGGAGAGTACATGGATCTTAGAGACTATGAGATACGTGATGCTATCAAAAGAAATGTTAGTATTCAAAATTTATTTAGAGGAGACACCATGACATTGTCACCATCTAAGTTAAAAGAGTACGACTTAACTGTTGGAACTAAACAGATATCAAGATATACTGGTAAAGAATATAAACTTATTAGTATTAGATGGAGACCAGATGCGAATAATATATAATGATAGTAGACTTTATTTATCTTTAACAAGAGATGAACAAGAATTAATTCATGATGATTATTATAACCAGCAAACAAAACCTTTAGAGTTGCCAATGAGTTATCTAAATGTATTACATAAAGATGTGTTTGATGCTGTGCATAAAAGATACAAGGAGATAGATGAGCGATACAGACCTGAAGCTTATGTTGTCGAGAGTAGTAAAGAGACCAACAACTAAAGCAAAAAAAGAATACAACCTTAATGATCCTATGCAGAGAAAGAAGTGGTGGGTAGATAAAGTAGTTTACTTCTGTTCAATCATCCATGACAAAGACACAGCAGCAGCTATGCGTATGGGATTAGAAGTAGGACATCCATCAGCTAAAAAATTAGCTAACAAAGTATGGGATGAAAAGAAAAGACTAGACAATTTAATTAAAGGGAGAGTAGATGGATACAAATCAAACAAGGAAAACTTTAGACAGAAGCACAGGGATAGGGGGAAGTGATGCCACTTATCTTGTCGAAGGTCATTGGTTAAAACTTTACCAAATCAAAAAAGGTTTAATACAACAAGAAGATTTATCTGATGTATTGCCAGTACAGTTAGGTACTTATACAGAACCCTTTAATAGAGAATGGTTTACATTACAAAATGATTTAAATGTAGCAGAACGAGAAGGTACATTTGTACACAAAGACTATGATTATATCTATGCTAATGTAGATGGTTTTGTACTAGACAAAAAATTAAAACCTATAGGTATCTTTGAAGCTAAGCATACTAATGCTTTCATGAAAGAAGATAAGGTTATTGATAAGTACTATGCACAAGTACAGCACTACATGATGGTTGCTGATATGAAACAAGCATGGCTATCAGTTATCTTTGGTAACTTAAAGTACAAAGCATATCACATACAACAAGACAAAGAGTTTCAAACAAGACTATTGAAAGCAGAGAAATTATTCTGGGAACATATGTTATCAGATAATGAACCAGCAGATTATGTTGACTTTGATATTATACAAGGAGAGTAAGAATGACAGACAATAAAAGATATTGGGATCTACTTAAAAAAACTAATCCTGATTTTACTAAGCGTATCAACAAAGGCTTTGGTGAGATTACTACCATTGATCCACAATGGCAGATAGGTAAGATGACCGAAGTGTTTGGTCCAGTAGGTATAGGATGGGGATATACTGTTCAATATACATACACAGAACAATTAGTATTTGCTGAAGTATCTATATGGACAGAAGCTTATAGTAATATATATGGACCAGTATGTTCCGTACAAAAACTATGGCGTAAGACTGGTGCACTAGATGACGAAGCACCAAAGAAAGCAATGACAGATGCTATGACTAAAGCATTCTCACATCTAGGTGTGTCAGCAGATGTATTCTTAGGAATGTTCGACAACAGTAAATATGTTGAGAAGGTTGCAGCAGAATACAAGTCACTTAACAAAAGCAAAGTAACAGAAATGAAAGGTAACACATGATAAATATAGTAACATTAGTAGGAAGAGTAGGCGTTGAGCCTGAGATAAAATCTACAACAAGTGGATTGGAGTTTTGTAACTTCAGTCTAGCTACTAACAAGAAGATAAAGAAGAATGAAATATGGGAAGATAAAACAACCTGGCACAAAGTCACCACGTTTGATCCTAACCTTGTTAAGACATTACAATCTTATGTAAAGAAAGGTTCAATGTTATATGTACAGGGTGAGATAGACGTGTCCGAATGGACAGATAAAGATGGTAACAAAAGATATAACACATCCATCATGTTGCCTAGAGTAACAGGTGTACTAAGAATGTTAGACAGTAAACCTAAGTCTGATACTTCTGTTGCTAGTACACCATCAAAATCAGATGATGATGGAGCAGACATACCATTCTAAAAGTTTCCTATAGGGAGAGGATGTTGCTACCTAGTGGTTTGATCTCCGCCAAAGCAGATATGAATACAGCTTTCTGTACATCCTCAAATTTTTGTGTAGGTCTTATGACTTTTTCCTACACAATAATGGGGGAAGGTTTATCACTTCCTTCCCCTACTAAAAGTTTTGGTATCGGAATATACATCAACAAGTAGCCAATGTCTCCGCAGTAAACTACGACAAGGTAGTCCGAGTAAATAGATACCTAGTAATTGATGTTGAAAACAAAGCCAAATAATAGGGGAATGTAATCATTGACATTCGTTCCCCTATTAAAAGTTTTGTATACTGTCATTAAGGTAGTGAGCGTAAAGCATTAGCTGGTTGCTACCCAGTATATAGAAGAAGATAGTAGAGGTGCTTGGAGGTGTAAGCCATTGTGTGCATTGGGTTCGTTACCTATCAGGCTTTGCCTACTATCTTGGAAACGCAACGCAAAGCACATTGGGGAAGGTTATTTTTATTATAAAGATATATATCGCCCTTCCCCTACTAACATGATACAAAAGAAAGATGACCATGACTATAATTGTTAAATCCCAATTAGATGAATTGGTAGATACACTACATGATTATTGTATTTACTTAGAACAGTTTGGTTATGATGAAGATACAATCTTTGCAGCATATGCTATTCTAGCAGCTTCGCTATCAGGCAAAGAAGTCAAACCAAACAGAACTTCAGAAGCTATTAAAGAAAGAATGAAAGAACTAAAGGTTGTTCATTCTAATATGACTGGAACAGTTCACTAAAGATATATCTTACCATCCCAATCACCATTACGATTTAATAACATTGGCACGATATGAGGTATACCTTCTGTGATTACACCACAAGATAGAATAGGTTTAGCTAAATTAATTTTCATGTAAGCCATTGCTAAAGATTTCTTATCTACTAAACATCCAGTAGACATTCCCCAATTCAAATGGAAATCATTACCAACATATTCTATATTGCTTTGAGTATGGTAGTGTCCTTGTACTACCGAAGCTGCCATATTCTGTACTGACTTCACAATGTTTTTAGATACTTGATGAGCAAAATATATCCTACCCATTTCAGTTTCTTCCCAATGACATTCCTTCCACTTCCATCCTGGACCAACGTCAAGAATTTCATTATAATCTTTAAGAAAATATTTAGACATCCCCTTAGCCATAGCTCTACGTAACACCATAGATCCATGATTGGATTCTAACAGTATCATCTTAGGGAATAACTTCTCTAACTTCTTCATCCAAAACCTACCGATTTCTAATTCATCAGCTGGGCTAGGTAAGTCTGGGTTGATGACGTGCGACACATTGATACTATGCCAATCCATTTCATCCCCAATGTTAATTACCTTAGTAGGATTGTACTTAGAAGCCAGACGCTCCAGAAAAGCAAAGGCATCAGGATGGTGATAAGGAACATGGAGATCAGAAACCACCAGTATTCTGCTTTTAAGAGACGTAGAAGAGCTTTTAACATTCTTCCCTTGTGATTGTATTACCTTATTAGTTTTTCTTGAACTTATCTGCGATCTTTTCCCCTGATCTACCAACTGTATACCCTCCGATTCCTATCATAATGATATTGAGTAAAGAATTTTGTACAGATTCTGGAATGTTAGGAGCAGTAAGTCCAAACCAATGGGCTACCATTAGACCAGCAAATACTAACATCATAATAGGTCTCCAATTTCTCTGTAAAAATCCACCTTGTGCTTCAGCTTGTATTATTTTAGCAGCACCTTCTAGTTCAGCTAACTCACCAGCCATTATTCTTTGTTGAATATTAGCTTTAAGTTTCTCAGCGTCACCCTTGTTGTCTATTACTTTGTCAATACTTTTAAATAAAGCACCAGCAATAGGTCCAATTAAATTAATCATCTACACACATCATAATATCTGATAGGCTTTCAGCCCTTTCAGGTGTTTGTTGTGCCCAACGACTTGATAACATCTCTTGTGATGCACCTAAATGATCTTTGATTTCAAGGCATTGTAACATTTTTTTAAATTTACTAACACCCATCTCACCCATTTGATAACACATTTCAACAACCACTTCATAAGCTGTATCATGCAACTCCATATGACCGACAAGATTTGTCGCACCTTCATAAGCTTGATCGAAGTCCTCATCAAACACAGCTTCCCATCCAGCTTTGTCTTTCGGTATGTATTCACCAGGTAAGATCTTATGTCCATACCCACCAGTTTTAAATCCAAGAGTGTCAATGTATACCTCCTCACGATATCCTTCATGTTGTTTAATTCTTTCTTTAAGTTCATTCATCTTACTCCCAATAGTTTAGTAATAAATACAGTTAAAGCAATTATAATTCCACCGAATATAGATAATGCTTTTATACCACCAGCACCCATATTCATTCTGGCTTTTAATACTTC
>TARA_B110000259_G_scaffold187426_1_pt1 | contig 10420 bp, 9 predicted proteins | sample TARA_B110000259 | Tara Oceans TARA_B110000259 (sample SAMEA4397649) | marine metagenome | biome: Polar Biome; feature: [SRF] surface water layer (ENVO:00010504); material: water (ENVO:00002006), including particulate matter (ENVO:01000060) such as... | depth 5 m | reverse complement strand
GCAAAAAAGGCGTTCCAATTGGAACGCCTTTTTTTGTACCTTCTAACGAATTTAAATTATCCGTAAATTTCTTTTTTAGCAGCAGCTAAAGTGTTTTTCATTAACGAAGCAACAGTCATTAGTCCAACCCCACCAGGTACTGGTGTTATGTAAGACGCTTTCTCTGCACAACTTGTAAAATCTGCATCACCTTGAATTCTAAATCCACTCTTTTTAGAATCGTCAGGAACTCTAGTAATACCTACATCAATAACAATTGCACCCTCCTTAATCATTTCACCCGTTAAGAAAGCTGGCTTTCCTAAAGCTACAATTACGATATCTGCAGCCTTCGTAAACTCTTCCAAATTTTTAGTTCTTGAATGCGTAAGCGTTACAGTACAATTTGCATACTTTGAATTTTTTGCCATTAAAATACTCATTGGAGACCCAACAATATTTGAACGACCAATAACGACACAATGCTTTCCACTTGTTTCAATTTCATACTGCTCTAACATTTGAGTTATTCCGTAAGGAGTAGCAGAAATATATGCCGGTTGACCAAGCGCCATTCTACCAACGTTTACTGGATGAAATCCATCAACATCTTTTTCTGGGGAAATTGTAGTGGTTACTTTTTGTTCGTCAATATGATCAGGCAATGGTAATTGTACGATGAAACCATCGATGTCAGCATTTTTATTAAATTCATCAATTTTAGCCAATAATTCTTCTTCAGTTGTTTGAGAAGACATTCTTTCTAAAGTAGAATCAAATCCGACTTCACCACAAGAGCGAACTTTTGAAGCTACATAAGTTTCACTAGCTCCATCGCTTCCTACCAGTATAGCTGCTAAATGCGGCTTTTTCCCTCCTTGAGCAACAAATTCTTCAACATCTTTTTTTATAACAGCTTTTACTTCTGCAGAAGTCTTTTTACCATCTAATAATATCATACTTTCGAATTATTCTATTTATCAATTCAACTCGCAGTGTACATTACACGAATTGTTTAAATTACATTTTACCGCCACCTAAACCTGGGAAGTTTTTCATCATCTTCGCCATATTATTTTTGTTGCTCATCATTTTCATCACTTTAGAAGTTTCTTCAAACTGTTTAATTAGTTTATTCACTTCTATAACTGTGTTTCCACTACCACCTGCAATTCTTTTTCTTCTTGATCCCGAAATTTGCTTTGGGTTTTCACGTTCATATGGAGTCATCGAATCAATAATCGCTTCAATTCCTTTGAAAGCATTATCATCGATATCAACATCTTTCATCATTTTCCCAATTCCAGGAATCATCCCAACTAAATCTTTCAGGTTACCCATCTTTTTGATTTGTTGAATTTGATCATTGAAATCGTTAAAATCAAATTGATTCTTAGCGATCTTCTTTTGGAGTCTCTTTGCTTGCTCTTCATCAAATTGAAGTTCCGCTCTTTCAACAAGGGAAACAACATCTCCCATTCCTAAAATACGATCAGCCATACGTGAAGGATAGAATACATCTAGAGCATCCATCTTTTCACCCGTACCAACAAACTTAATTGGTTTCTCTACTACCTCTCTAATCGAAAGTGCAGCTCCACCTCGAGTATCACCATCTAATTTGGTTAATACAACACCATCAAAGTTTAATTTATCATTAAAAGCCTTTGCAGTGTTAACTGCATCTTGCCCAGTCATGGAATCAACTACAAATAAAATTTCGCTTGGATTAATAGCCTCTTTTACATCTCCAATTTCAGCCATCATTGCTTCATCAACAGCTAAACGACCAGCTGTATCAACAATAACTACGTTAAAACCGTTTTGTTTGGCATACTTAATTGAATTTCTAGCAATTTCAACTGGATTTTTGTTTTCTCTTTCTAAGTAAACCTCAGCTCCAACCTGACCTCCTAAAATTTCTAATTGATCCATAGCTGCAGGACGATATACATCACCTCCAACTAACAAAGGGTTTCTTCCTTTCTTTGTTTTTAAATAGGTAGCTAACTTACCAGTAAAGGTTGTTTTACCTGACCCTTGTAAACCCGCAATTAAAATAACGGCTGGATTGCCCTGAATATTAATTTCAACTTCGGAGCCTCCCATTAAACCTACTAACTCATCGTGAACGATTTTGGTAAGTACTTGCCCCGGTTGCAATGTGGTTAATACATTTTCACCAATTGCTTTTTCCTTTACTCTAGCAGTAAACTCTTTAGCAACCTTAAAACTAACATCGGCATCTAATAAGGCACGTCTAATTTCCTTCGTAGTTTCTGCTACGTTTATTTCTGAGATTTGACCGTGCCCTTTTAGTACTTTAAAGGCTCTATCTAACTTATCCTGAAGATTTCCAAACATAATCTAAAAATTGGACTACGAAATTACGAAAAAAGCACGGTTTTATAAAGCATTGAAACGATAAGAGTATCAACAATTTATTACATTTGGTGATATACAAATGATATATCAATCAATTAAATACTTTTCCGGCCTTAATGCACTAAGATTTTTTGCTGCATTTTTAGTGGTTTTACATCATGCTGAACAAGTGAAATTAAAATATGGGCTCTTTAATTTGAAAGAATTTTCACTCTTTAATAATGGTGGATTGGCAGTAACTTTCTTTTTTGTTTTGAGCGGTTTTTTAATCACTTTTTTATTACTTAAAGAACATGCTATAACGAACACAATTTCTATTCGAAAATTTTACATCCGAAGGATATTAAGGATTTGGCCTTTGTATTTTTTATTGGTTGTAATTGGAACAATATTCCTCCCTTTTGTTTTGTCCTTTATTAACACACCATTCGAACTCAACTACAGCTTTTCTGATGTGTTTTTATACTACGTTTTTTTTACACCTTTTATGGTGAATATACTTTTTGGAGGAGGATTATTAGAACCATTATGGTCGATTGGTGTTGAGGAACTTTTCTACATCTATTGGGCGCCTCTTTTCAAAAAACTCAAAAAGTATTTTATAACAATAATTGCACTTGTAATACTAATTAAATTATCACTTCTATTATTTTTTGAATACTCTGATTATCAAAACAGTATAAGCCATCAAATAATCAAAATTTTAAAGTTTGAAGCAATGGCAATTGGAGGACTTTTTAGTTACCTGATCTACCATTCTAAAAGGGAAATTGGCAACATGGGTATATTTTCGAAGCCTGCTCAAATTGTAATCTTATTTTTTATTCTTTTAAGAATTGGCTTTATGAACGAATTAATTGAAACCGCACCTATTTTCAATCAAATATTCAAAACATTTATTTTGTCAGATTTGCTCATGATGTTATGCTTTGTTTGGGTGATTATAAATGTATCTCTCAACCCCAAAAAAATCATTAATCTTGATTTAAAACCATTGAACTTTTTAGGTGAAATATCTTATGGGATTTACATGTATCATTTAATCATAATTTTTGCAGTTATCGTTGGACTAAAATCGATTTTAAATTCATTTTCTCCTATTACTTCTACACTGCTATTTTACAGCATAATTATAGCAGGAATCGTAATTGCTTCATCTTTATCTAAACGGTTTTTTGAAGATCCATTTCTTCGATTTAAAGAAAGGTTTAACAACGCTTAACAGCACTATTTATGCTAAAATATATTTCGTTATTCGTAACTATATTTTTTACACTTAGTATGCTTGCTAAAGATTTAGAATTGGTTAAAATAACTGATGGTTTAAAACCAACCATGAAACCTCGGAATGACACAGCAGTTGTTAGTTTTGTAAAAGAAATCCCTAGGGATGGATTTATTCAATTTGCTGTTTTTAATACCAATACAGCAACTTTTGATAATGAAATCGTTACAAATGGGAATTTTTACAGACCAACTTATATTTATAATTATGGTTCGCAGTCGGCTGTAATCCTTCACAACCATAATTTAAACGGCTTTAATGTTGTGGAATCAACTATTGTTAAAACAAAAGGCACAGATTCAACTTTGTCTCAAATGGCACAGATGGATATTGATTCAAAAGGAAAATCACATTACTGCTTTGGAGTGATCACTCCGATCAACAGCGAAGTGATTTATGCGAAAAACGCTAACATTACAGGTCGTTCAACAATCCGTAAAGAAACTTTTAAAGTATATCCCAAACCTTTCACAAACCATATTAAAATCGACGGAAAATTTGAGACAGTAAAAACATACGATTCAAATGGCAAATTAATATCATTCAGTAATAACGCAATTATCGATTTATCACAATTATCAGTTGGTTGTTATAATTTAATGATTGACGGAGTCCAAACTTTAATTATAAAATCAAAATAATGAATACGCTATTAACCACTGTCGAATTTATTCTTATCTTCTTTGCTTCAACTGCAGTCTTGGTTTTTGTTTGCTCGGAAATCAGTATAAACACAAAAAAGGAACAAGGTTCAGATGTTGAAATATATATTTTAACCAACGGTGTTCATACTGATATCGTATTACCTATTAAATCAATCAATCATGATTGGTCTAATTTCATATCCAGCAGCAATACAAAACACCCTGAAATAAACTACGATTTAGTTTCCTTTGGTTGGGGTGATAAAGGCTTTTATTTAAAGACGCCAACTTGGGCAGAATTGAAATTCTCAACCGCCTTTAAAGCAATGTTTGGTCTTAGCGCAACAGCTATGCATGTTAGCTACTACAAAGAATTACAAGAGAGTGAAAACTGTAAAAAGATACTTGTATCAAACGCTACCCTTCAAAAATTAATAGAAGAAATTAAAAAGTCATTTGCGCAATCAAAACCAATAGCAATTCCTAATGCTTACTACAGTAATAATGATTGCTTTTACGACGCAGTGGGTACTTATCATTTATTCCAAACTTGCAATACTTGGACGAATACCACATTAAAAAAATCAGGATTACCGGCTTGTTTATGGACTGCTTTTGATCGTGGTATTTTCCGTAAATACGATTAACCGTGAACAGTTTTTTCGTTTCCGTATCCAGCTATAATTTTTGCCTCTTCTGCTAAAAACTCTTTCCATCTAGCCTCTACGTCTACTCCAGTACCGTATTTTTTAGCCAATTTTAAAAACAGTGTGTAATGACGAGCTTCACTTGCCATTAAATCATAATAAAACTTAGATAATTCTTTATCTTTTATATTTTCAGAGAGCGTTAGGAAACGCTCACAACTCCTAGCTTCGATCATAGCTGCAATTAATAATCTATCTACTAAAACCATCTCTTCACTCCCTCCACGCTTAATGAATTTCATTAAATCATGAACGTAAAAGTCTTTCTTCTCTTTCCCCAGTTTCAATCCACGCTCTTTTATTAAATTATGAACCATTTGAAAATGTTTCATTTCCTCTCTCGAAAGTTCCGTCATTTGATCCACAATCTCACTGTTGTTAGGATACTTCATAATTAACGACATAGCGTATGAAGCAGCCTTCATTTCACAATACGCATGATCTGTTAAAATCTCGTTTATATTTTCTTCAACGATATCAACCCATCTAGGATCTGTAGGGAGTTTTAAACCAAGCATATTCTGAATTTTACATAAAAGTAAAAAGAATTAAAACACTAAACTTTAACGAATTAAAATCTAGCCTTAATAATTCATATTAAAAACGGAATAAACTACTATAAAACAAGTAAAACCCTATCTTTTAATAAAATAATTGGACTAATTATTTTATTAAAAGATAGGGTTTTGGCACTTTTATAATTTTAAGGGCATGTAGTCAAGTGCAAAGTCAAAAATCACGTTAACCAAGTGTAACCAAGCATCAATCCTCTATTAAAAACAAAGGGAAATTCTATCATCTAGGTCATGGGCATTTCAAAACACCCATTAACTAAACAAAAAGAACTGATTATAAATAAGTTAGCTACTTGGCAAGGTGTAAACTTACAATTAGACGATATTCTTATAATGAGCGTAAAAGTATAATCCTATTTCCCCTATTCCTAGTTTTAGAATATATAAATTTGCACCACATTAAAAGTAATTGTCGTGGGAAATTTTGCAGATTTAGGAATTAAGAAGGAATTTATTAAAGGATTAAGTGAATTAAACATCATCACTCCTTCGGAAATTCAAAAACAAGTAATTCCACTTTTACTAGCAGGAAGTTGTGATTTAGTTGGTCAGGCTCAAACTGGGACTGGAAAAACAGCTGCTTTCGGATTACCACTTTTGCAAAAAATTAATCCTAAATCGAAAGAAGTTCAAGCTTTAATTTTGAGCCCTACTCGTGAACTAGGACAGCAAATTGCCAAGCAATTATTTAAGTTCACAAAGTATTCCGATAAAATCTTCACAGAATCTGTTTACGGTGGTGAAAGAATCGAAATCCAAATAAAAAACCTTAAACGTCCAACACATATTGTTGTGGCTACTCCAGGTAGATTACTTGATTTAGTAAGAAGAAAAGCAGTTGATTTAAGACAAGTGAAAACGGTTGTTTTAGATGAAGCTGATGAAATGCTAAGCATGGGATTCAAAAAGGACCTAGAAGACATCTTAGAACAAACTAAAGTTGCAGAAAGTAAATGGCTATTTTCAGCAACAATGCCTCAAGGAATTCAGGAAATTGTAAAAACCTTCCTTTCTGTTGATGCGCATAAAATTGAAATCAGTCCAGAACAAGCAACAAATCAAAACATCGATCACCAATTCGCAATTTGTGAAGAAGGTGAAAAATTAGCGTTGCTTTGTAAATTCTTAAAAACGCAGCACAAAAATCGTGGTGTTGTATTTTGTAAAACAAAAGCTGTTGCCATTAAATTATCAAAGCAATTAATCTCTAAAAACATCTCAGCAGATGCACTTCATGGAGATTTAAAACAAATTGAAAGAGATAAGGTAATGCGCGCATTTAAAAACGAAAGTTTACAAATTTTGGTCGCTACAGATTTAGCAGCTCGTGGGATTGATATCGAAGCTTTAAGCTACGTTGTACATTACACACTTCCTGATCAAGCGGAATACTACACACACCGAAGCGGAAGAACTGCAAGGGCTGGTAGAACCGGTTTATCCTTATCGTTGGTTACATCAAAGGAATTGAAGTCTTTAAGATTCTTTGAAAAGGTATTGACATTAGATTTAAATCAGGCGAGATAATCACTTCAGAACCTTCGGCATTACATTACCGGACAATACATACATTATAGAAACTGAAGGTACCCGGTTTGGGAAATTACGTTTGCTCACTTTTAAGTACAAGCCAATTTTAGTTACCGCAGGGTTATTTACCCACCTTCTTACTTTACCTGGATAAACGTTGTAAATAAGCTTTTTTGCCAATTCATTATATGTAATTAAACGAGTATGCTTAGGTATAATCACCGTATCCTTTAAAGCCGATTTAGTTCCATATTTATAGATTTGTTCATTACTATCAAAAAAGTAATTCCTACCAAAAGTTGGCATCGTACTATAACTTCCATAAGCAACTTTAAACCAAGAGTTATTAAAACCTAATTCAATACCTTTTTCATAAAATCCTTTTCTAAGCTTTTTTCTGATTTTATAAAAATCCTTGTTCTTATACTCTTTATGAAAATACTCAATTAGACTATCCAGCTTAGAGTCTGATTCAATAATTGGCCGATGATATCGTAATCTTTTCCCATTGATTAAATCAACAATTGCCTTTTTCAAAACCTTCTCGTCAAATTCATAGGGATTAAGCACAGCTGAATTATCCCTTTTAACGAAAAAAGAAAATGTCACAAAAACCAAGAAGAAAAATAATGATTTTCTAAACATACGACTATAGCATTAGTTTTTCGAGATCTACCGTTGAAATCTTAAGTGGATTTACAACCGTAAATTTTATTTTTGTATTTCCTTTATCATTGTAGGTAACGGAATCCATAGTTGCTTTACTCACATAAGCTAAATCACCTTTGACTGTTTTTCCTATTAAAATTGCGCTACCTGTCTTTAATAAATAAATTCGATTGGTATGATAGGTAAAAGCCGCAGGTAAATTAGAACATAAAACGGAAACACTTTCCAATATTAAACTATCTCCATTCTCATCATAAGAATCAATAAAGACCTCACGCCCTTTTGCTATTAATTCCATTTGAATTCGATCTATATTAACCATTCCCAAACTACTAAAACCAAATTGCCCTGAATTAAAGACATTTCCCATGAGCTCACTTTTACGGTGTCGAAACTCAGCAGCCCTTTTCTTCATAGCATAATAAGCCTCTGGATAGGTTCTTATTAAGACTGAATCTTCGTAATATCTTTTTTGTTGAATTTGATAGCGTTTCATTTCCGCTTCCCAACGTACATAAATTGGTTCATTATGATAGCTGATTTTTTTTATTACCCTATTATATCTTTTCCATTGATTTTTTATTTTTCTCTTGCTAGATCGTGGTCCCACATTCGCAAAATCTTGAATGATTTCCAAATCAAAAGTTCCAGTCTTTGTTACAACAGTCAATAAAAAATTATCTTTGGAAACCTGTGGTTTCAAGTAGATTCTTTGAATATCTTGAAATTGATACTTAACAGTTTTCTTAGAAAAAGGAGAAAACCAATCTAACTTCTTCACAAATGATGCTTTTTTTAATCTTTCAATTTTCTCTTCTTTTAATGGATCTATAACAATCCATAGCTCACTTCTGAATACAGCTAAATCATTAACAGAAACTTTACCACTTGAAACCAGAACCGTTCTCATGGGACCTTCATTACTCCTTTTAAACCTTACCCTATACCCTTTCATCTCTTTTGTCTCCCATAACTCCAAAGCAAAATGTTCATGATCTAACCTTGGCTTTTTAGGTTTTGAAACAAGCTGTTCTTGCCAACCAGTCCCTTCAGTTTCACCACTAACAACTGAGACTGCATTAAATGTTGGAGATAGGTTATTATTCACCCAAACACTGCCTATCAATTCATAACTCTGAAACCCATTCCTGTTTTGTGGCAGTTCAGTGTTTATAACTAAAGGTTTAGCTTTTTTCAACTCTAAACTTTTCCCTCCAACAGTTTTCGCCGTCAAATTATACATGCCACCTGATTCAAAACCATAAAGCGCAGATGAATCATAAACCATTGGTAATCCCGATAAATAAATATTCAACGAGGTTTTGTACTCCGACACTTCAAATATCACATCTCCTGCGTACGCTGTTCCATTTTTTAATTGAAATGAATTTTCGTCTAAAGAAACCTGAGTTCCAGATGCTAATGTTAACACCTGCTTTTCTTTGGATGAAAACTTAAACAACTCCTTAGGTTTGAGTAAATTTTTAAAAGGAATATTCATTTTAAACTCTCTTAAAAAATCAGGAAATACAACGGGTAATCCATGTTTTTGTGGATCATAAACAATTTCTGCGTTAGGAAAATGTTCAACCAGTTTAACAACCTCTTCATTTTTAATATCAGTATCCTTAATATTTAAATACTCCAAACTTTTCAATCTACTAACACTACTAAAGATGGTAGATAACTCATCACTATTAATCGTAATACGGTGTAAATTTTTATGATTATTCAATGAGGTTAAATAGTTGATTTTACTTTCTGCAATATTCAGCTCTTCCAACTCCTTCATTCTTTGAACTCCTGTAGGAAGCCTTTCCAATTCAGAACTTGAAATCTCCAATTTTTTCACACCACTATTCTGCAGTGTTTTACAAGCAAACTCATAATTCAACTTCTTACAATCGTTCGCTATAATATGATTTACCTTAAAAGAATCAGTTGATAACTGCTCTATCTTCTTAAAGCTTGTCTCCGATAAGTCTAATTTAGCGAGCTTATCATTTCTTAAATTTAGCGTTTTAGGAAAGTTGTTCACCCCTACCAATTTCACTTCTTGAAGTTTTGGGAAGTCTAGTTTTGAATTAATCAAATGATCAATAACTACGTTCGTATTAAAGGACAAATCCAATATTTCTAGATTTGGTAAAGTATTTAATCCTGCATGAATGGAATCCAAATAGTTCATTGCAAGGTCTAATTCAACAAGTCTTGTTAACTCACTAAAGTTATCCGGAAAGTCTGAAATATAATTATTAGAGATGTTTAAAGTGCTTAATGTCTTTATTTCAGCCAATTGATACGGAAGAAAAGGAAGTTTACAACCTTCTAGAGAAATTGAAGATAAATTCATTTCTTGTAAAACAGTAAAGACCTGTTCTATATCAAGAAATTCATTGTAACTTAAATTTATTTTCTTCAGCAATTTAAGTCCAGTCAGTCCTTTTGGCAAGTTTGTCAAATTTGTTGCCGTTAAATTCAATTCTTCTAATGAACTTAACTGAAGTAAAACATCCAATTCATTACTAACATCCTGATTTGAAAGATCAAGCATTCGTAATGAAGCCTTATTTCTCAATGCATCTTCTAAATTAAAAGCCTTAACTAACTGGGCTGAAACTCCTTGATTAAAGATTAAGACAAAAA
>TARA_B110000259_G_scaffold183071_1_pt1 | contig 10435 bp, 9 predicted proteins | sample TARA_B110000259 | Tara Oceans TARA_B110000259 (sample SAMEA4397649) | marine metagenome | biome: Polar Biome; feature: [SRF] surface water layer (ENVO:00010504); material: water (ENVO:00002006), including particulate matter (ENVO:01000060) such as... | depth 5 m | reverse complement strand
CTGAAAAGGGCCACGGGGCGGTAGTGCGGGCGCTTATCAGGGCGGGCGCGGAAATAAATAAGAAAGATGAAATAGGGTGGACGCCGCTATGCGCAACGGCCTACGAAGGCCATGAGGGGTTGGTGCGGACGCTGCTCGAGGCGGGCGCGGACATCAACATTGTGACGAACGACGATCAGACGCCGCTGTACATCGCCGCTCAACAGGGTCAAATGGCGGTGGCGCGGGTGCTGATTCAGGCGGGCGCGGACGTCAACGCGGCGACGAATGATGGCCGAACGCCGCTGTACATGGCCACTGGATTGGGCCGCGAGCCGGTGGTACGGGTTGCTGGTCGAAGCGGGCGCGGATGTGGACAAGGCAAATGACGTGAGCGCTCCGCCGCTGTCCGTCGCCGCTCAACAGGGCAACGAGGCGGTGTTGCGTGTGCTGATCGAAGCGGGCGCTGATGTCAACCACGCGGATGTTCATGGCGTGACGGCGCTGTTCATCGCCACATACAACGGCCACGAGTCTTCGGTGCGGGTTCTCGCGAAAGCCGGCGCGGACGTGGACAAGGCGAAAAGTAACACCGTGACGCCGCTGTTCGCCGCGGCTATGAAGGGCAACAAGGGGATGGTGCGTGTGTTGATCGAGGCGGGCGCGGACGTCAACAAGATCGCGAACGGCCGAACGCCGCTGTACGTGGCGTGCCAAAACGAACACCTCAGCGGCTCCAACTTCGCGTCGCTCGTCGCAGGAGGGGATCGCGCGGCGGTTGTTACGGCTCTACGCAACGCCGGAGGGTTGTCGTTGTAACCGTCTTCCAATCCGTCAACATAGCCGTGTCGCGTCGCCGGACGTTTGCAATAAAAAAGTACCATGTACTCATGTTCAATCGCGGCAAAAATTCTCCTCAGATTGCAATTTGGTCGTTCCCACAAACGCGCGCGCGACCGCCGCGTGTCCCGATGGCGTCGCCCGGGGACGCGAATGCTGAGTCGCAGAAGCCGACGCTTGTGGTGGAGGTGAAGCACGGCAAGAGGAAGTTTGAGATTCCGTTACCGGACGGGTTACTGGACTGCACCGTGGAGTGGTTGATGTGCCAGATCGAGAACGAAACCGACCCGATTGTTATGAGGAAACACCAAAAGCTTTTAAGCAAGGGCAAGTCTCTTGACGCGAAAGGAACGATACAAAGCCAGTGTCAGTTCAAGCACGGCAAAACGGTGGTCATGTTGCTGGCGAGCCATGGGGGGGGCGGGGCCCCGCCTGCGCCGCTGACGGCTGGCCAGGTGGCGCTGGCCAAAAGCAGAGCCGCGAAGGCGAAGAACGCGTACGAAAAGCGAAACGATTTTGACGAAAACCCGATGAAATTCGTATCCGGCCGCGCGCAAAACCTCGAGTCGCGCGCGATGACCTGGAAAACCACCGGAATCGTGGGCCTGCGATCTTTAGCGCTGACTGACATCCCGGCCAGTGCTTTTGAGAGCGAACTTTCCGTCAGGGTGGTTGATGTTTCGGGGAACCTACTCGCGGCGGTGCCGAGAAGCGTTTCGAGTTGGCAATTCGTGGTGAAACTAAACTTCAGCTCTAATAAAATAACCGTCGCGGGCGTTCCTTGGAAGGAACTAACCGGGTTACCCAACCTGACTTGTTTAAACCTAGCGCACAACTTGTTGGCTGGGTGTTTGCCCATACGCGGACTGGGCGAAATGCCCAAGCTTCAAGAGCTCGTGCTGGACGGCAACAAAATCGAAAGCCTCGACGCGACGATTGGGGATGGGGATGAAGACTCGGGCGATACTTTCTTTTTCCCGGCCCTGACTTCTTTGGTAAGTATTTCCCATTTACCACATTCCGCCGATTGATTGGCCATACAACGACTGACATTTCATTTTACACAACCAGTCCTTCGCGAACAACTTGGTCACCGACATACCTCCCGAGTTCGGCAAATGCGACGAACTGGAACTCGTGGACGGCAGTGGCAACTTGCTCACGGAAATACCGGCCGATTTAGCCAACGCTTCAAAACTCAAAACCCTAGCCTTGGATCGGAACCCGACGCTCACCACGGCCGGGATACCGTCCGAGTTGCTGCTAAACGCAAAAGCGTTGGACTACCTCTCTGTGCATCAGTGCTCCGTGTCCATGGAGGCGTTGCGGGAAAAAAATGGCTGGCGCGAGTACGACGCGCGACGCATACGACGCGCGGGTAAAGTGCTGGCATCGAAAGTGATGCTCGGCAAAACCGCGTTCGACGAGGGGGGGGACACGGAGCGGATACGGAGACACTAGTTACGATTTTTGGTAAAACGTTTTTGACGAAAAGTTTTACCAAAACTCGCGAGTGTGTCACCCATCAATTACAACCATTCAAGCCCATCTACCTGAACCACGTTTACGTACCTTAAGCCTAACCCTGCCTACTCCCCGCAGTGTTTCAGCCTCGCGTTTCGCTTTTTGTTCTTCTTGCGTTTCTTCACCACCGTTTGCTTGCCCCGGGCGTATTTCGGGAGCTTCACGTTCGTATCAACCGTGGTGGCGAAATCTATCTCGTCGCCCGTCAGCGGTTTCATCAGGTGGCCGATTCGCACCTTCTCCGCGTCCACGGTTTTTCCCGTGTGCCGCTCGTCCCCCGTGCGTTTCTTGGCTTGGCCAACACCAACACCACCGTTTCCCGTCTCCCCCTCCCCGCCCGGTAAAACCGGCGCGGGTTTCTTCCCCTCCCACCGCATCGCCCCGGGCATGTGCATCCCCGCCACCGTGGCCATGGTGCTCCGGAGTTTCGGCCGGGGCGTGTGGTCTTTGGATTTTGTTTTTTTAAGCAAAGAGGCGGCGGCGAGCTGTTCCTGCGAAAGATGCGGGAACGACGTGTGCGTCACCACGTCGAGGGCCTTGCCGTTAGCAGTAGCAGTGCCGACAACAATTGATGACTGTTCGTCAGTACCCATCGCACTGGCCACTGCCGCGGTCGCCACCACAAGGTGCTTCGCCATGGCTTCCTTCATGAACCGCTCCTTCTCCAGGAACGCATCTCTCTTTTGATGCTTACACCGCTGCACCGTGTTGTCCTGGTACTGCTTTTGGAACGCCTTCGTCACGCCTTTTGACCTCGTGCCTTTGGAGTACAAACCCATCTTCGCGACTCACACAGGTCGTCACGGGCAAACAGCCACGGGCACGACGACAGGGACGCACGAGATTCGAACCGGACCGCGCGCGACGCCGAGTGACGTGCTGCAGTCGCGGCCGAAGGGCGTTCCGGAAAATGCGCCAAACTCGCCAGCCGCCGACTGCGCTCAGTACACTCGTGAAACTGCGCGAAAAAACAACAACCTCGGCGGCGGCTGCGTAAACGTTTCCGCCGCGCGCGGTACCACTCGCGAGCGCACACGTAAGGTTGTTACGTCGTGTTGGTCCCCGCGAACGAAACACGGCCTACGGTTGCGTGCCATCGCGTTCAACCGTCCGCGCCCGCGGTTGGTGTTTCTAGTCGCGTTTCGCGATGGCCGCCGCCAAGCCGATGTTCAGCGACGAATCTGCATCCGACTCCGGGTCGGGGTCGGGGTCGTCCTCCTCTTCAAGCTCCAGCGATTCCGATTCCAAAGCCAAAGCTAAGGAGGACTCGTCAAAGAACGTCGTATCGGGCAAGCCCACCGACACGTTCACGGTGAACCGCCAGTACGCGGAGCGGTTCGAGCACAACAAGCGACGGGAAGAGACGCACCGGCTGGCGGAAAAAGTGAAGCGCGAGTACATCATTCGGCCGGGCGACATCGGTGAGGATTCCGATTCAGACACGAGCTCATCGGAGTCCGACGAAGGCGACGTGCCCGTCAAGTTCGACACCCAGTTCGCGAAAGCGCTGTTGAGAATAAAAAACAAGGACCCGGCGATTTACGACGAGGAGAAGGCTTTGTTTTCGGACGACGACGATGACGATGTCGACGAAGCGAAAAAAGAAAGAAAAAAAAAAGCGCCCAAAAAGCAAACCCTGCGGCAAGTCACCGCGGCGCAGCTTTTGGAGGGTGGGGCTGAGGCCTTGGAGCAGGAAGAACAAGAGATGCTTACGTTACAAAAGACCACAACTGGTAGGTCATACGTCGAGGAACAGGCGGATTTGAAAAACGCGTTTAAGCACGCCGCCGGGATTGACGGCACCGAGGCGGCAACGATGGGGAAATCTAAAAAGAAGTTCATTGGGAAATCTCAGGACGCGATGGATAGCGATTCGGACAGCGATTCCGGCTCCGACAGCGACTCTGGTGGGTTGAAGGTCAAGAGACGAGATGTTGGGTTTCTTGGAGACGATGGCGGCAGTTCGGATGACGACGACGCGGACGAGGCCGGTACCCAAAAAGCCGCCGAAGCCAAGGCGAGGCTGGGGGAGTTTTTCGGAACCGAAAAGGCGAGCGACAAGAACGAACAGGTACGTATTTCCCACTGAACACATACCGCCTCTGCGATTGCCCAAACATTCCGACTGACACTTTCTTTTATTCATCTCCAGTTTCTTCGCGATTTTCTGTTACACGAACAGTGGCGGGACGGCGAGACGGGGGGTGAGGACGGCAAATCAGGGTTCACGTACAACAAAAACAGAAAAGACAAATCGAGGGACGGCGGCGATTCCGAGGACGACGCCCAGGCGTTTGACGACGCCGAGAAGTTTGAACAGGTACGTGTTTGGGCTTTCTCAAATCCGGGGACACACTGGTTACGGACCCGTCCGTGACTTTTTGAGTACACGCCCGTCATTAAAAGAGACGACTATACTACATACCCTCCAAGTGCACTGTTTGCCCTCCCGACTCTCCGACTGACGCTTTCTCGGTTGTTTCTCCCAGAAATACAACTTCCGGTTCGAAGAGCCGGACGGCGGGATGATCGTTTCGCACGCGCGTACAATAGAAGGCACGGTGCGCAAGGACAGCACCACGCGAAGAGACGCGCGGGCGTCGAGAAACGAACGGAAGGTTTCTGAAAAAGAACGCCTACGAGGTGAGGTGCGGCGGTTGAAAAACCTGAAGAGGGAAGAAATCCGGGCGAAGATGGCGCAAATCGCGCAGGTCGGCGGTTTAGCGGGCGCCGACGCCATCGCCGCCGCGGATTTGAACTCCGAGTTTGACCCCGTGGCGCACGACAAGCTGATGTCACGGATGTACGACGAGCAGTACTACTCCGGGGTGCTTCTGGATGAAAACGGTGAGGAACTTTCGAAACCCGAGTTTGGGGACTTGGACGACGAAGTCAACGAGGCGCTGGGGAAAGCCACAGAGACCGAGGGCGGCGCCGCGGACGACAGCGAGCGGTTCAAGAAGATACGGGCCGCGATGTTGAGTGCGAGCTCGAGTAAAGGACCGCAGTTCGAAGGCGACCAAGGCGACGACATCGACGATGAATGGGAGGCTGATGGAGACGAGGATGAGGACGAAGAGACGGGTGCGCAGGGTGCTGACGGCGACGAGGGCAACAACGAGGGCAACAAGTTCAGTAAACGTGCCAGCAAGCGGTGGAAAAAGGAACTGATGGAAAAGATGGACGAATACTACGCCCTGGACGCGGAGGACTTTATCGATGACGTGCCTTGCCGGTTTAAGTACAAAGAAGTCGCGCCGTCGATGTTCGGCTTGAGTACCAAGGATATTTTAGAGATGAGCGACCGGCAACTGACGCAGGTAAGGCCTTGGGCCTTTCCCAAATCCGGGCACCTACGTTTGATGCGCTGTATGGATTGCAGTAACGGCAAACGTCTTACCACCACAATAAGTGCACCTAAAAACAAGACTATTTGCCCACTGTACGAAAATCGCCCATCACGAGACGGAAGGGACTGACACTTTTCTTTTACACTCGCAGATCGTTCCGCTGAAAAAACTCGCGCCGTACCGCCACGACGCAGACTTCACCACCGCGCCGAAAGAAAAAATGCGATCCCAACGCATGGCACGGGAGTTCCTCACCGAAGCCGCCTTGAAAGGGAAAGGGTACCAGGGTAAAAAGGCGTACGACGAGAAACTCGCGAAAGGCGGTAAGAGTAGTTCCGGAAGGAAAATGACAAATCGCGAGCGCAAAGGCAAGGCGCCCATTGAATTTGGGCACCCGGATTTCGACCCCGTCGTCGCCGCCGCGACCGCCGCGGAGGACCGAACCAGCTCATACGGCCCACGAGCCTGGGGGAAGTACAACATCGAAACGAAGGGCAAGGGTAAAAGGCCATACGATGATGTCGGACACGGAAGCGGTGGCGGGGGTGAGGGTAAAAGGTCGTACGACGACGTCAACAGAGGCGAGGACAAAGGCGGTGCTAACGGCGACACGGCGATGAAACAACCCACCGCGGACGACGACGAAATCGTCCCTGGGTCCGGAAAGAACGCGAAGAAGAACCTTAAAAAGCGGCAGAAGAAGAACGAGATGGAGAAAGCCAAGGCGGCAGGGATGGTTTAGGTGCTTTTGCTTGGGGGGAATAGGTTGACTAAAAATATCAACACCCCCGTCCGATACTCCCGACTACGCGCTACAACTTTTGCGTTAGGTACTTCCGCGTTTGCGTTCGGTAAGTACTTATGCTTGGGGGGAATGGGTTGAGTAAATATATCAACACTCCCTCCTAAGTTACCGGCCCTCCCAACCACTTCGGGCCAAATCAATCAATCCCGGAGCTTGACGAAGTTCATCATCTTCCCCACCATGCTCGGCGGCCATCGTCTTATCCGTAACAGCCAATCCTCGTCTCGGTAAAGAGCGCACCCGTCGAGCGCGGGGCCGCCTTCGGTTAACACCCCGCTGTTAATTTTATCACACGCCCACCCCCAGGTCTGCTCGGCTTTGCTTGCCTTGCCCTGGGACCAGTATATCGCAGCCAAAGCGGCCCGCGCGTCTATTGACCCCGCCGCGCGTCGCGCCACGGCTTCGAATTCGTATACCGAATCTTCTTCGCGCCCCAGTTCCGCTAACACCAGCGCCGCATTAGATTTCGCGTAAATCGCGCCTGAAAGATTCCGGGAGGCTTGGAAAACCTCCGCGCTTTGTCGGTAGCTTTCCAGGGCTTCGTCGTACCGACCTAAGGAACTGAGCACGTTGCCTCTTGAGTTCAAAACGTACGGCGGCGCGCGGTCGATTGCGCTTGATAATCGAACCACCTCGTCGTAATCAATAAGCGCGTTACTGATGCCAATAAAAGAAAGTGTCAGTCTTGTGTTGGAAAACGCAGAGGCGGGATTTGGGAAACGCGCGGTACCTACCTCCACTCGCTCAACCCTTCGTACGCCAGCGCTCGGTTACTCAGTAAACCCAACGATTTGTACTCGGGTTCGTACAAGGCCACCGCGGCGTTGAAATCCGCGACCGCCAGTTTGAACCGTTTCAAATCCACCAACACCTGGCCGCGGCGCTCCAGCCACTGCCCATCGTTCGGTTCCAGCTCGTGCAACTCGGTGAGTAACGCAAACGCTTCTTCCAAGTTCTTGCTCCGGTACGCCGTTCGCGCGCGCATCTCAAGGCTCGCGAATTGCTCGTCGGTGATTGGAACCGCGTATGCGGCGAGGGCTGGACGCGCTGCTTGCATGCACGCGGCAGAAACAAGCGCCAGGGTCGCGCGGCGCATCACTGCTCTGCGGGAAAAGTCGCTTTCATCAGAGCTCGACATTTCCCTCGTCGTCTCGGTTCGTGACTCCGTGGACGAACACGGCGCGTTCGTCGCGGCGCGGGACGCGGTCGCGCGTGAAGAAACGAGCCTTCGTCGCGCCACAGCATCACGTGCCACCGACAAAACGGGGGTGACGCACGCCATGGACATCTCCGGGTGCGCGATGGAAAGTGCCGACGAAAGTTCGACACGTGTTTGGCTCTCGAGTGACGAGTTTTTGGCGCGCTCGCAGTTTTCTTGATTTTGGTGGGAATGCAATGCAAACGCGATCAAGGCCACGGACGACAGCACCCAAAGCCACTCGGGTTCGCGCGCTTCCGTGGACCGCGGCGACGCGACTTTGAAAAGGTCCCGCACCCCATCCCCCTGGGGCGGTTTATTTGACGTACCCGTCGTGATGTCGGTCGGAACCAACAGGTACGCGGACCGAGATCAAAGGCCAATTCAATTCTGACGTTCCTCAAAGTCGAACGACGTTTTCTTGAAATGCACCCGTCCCGTGTCTGACCCGTTCCCCCTCCTAATGGTCCGCCTCACCAAACCCAGCCCCGTCCGCGCGGGCACCGCGCACACCACGAAAAGCACACGGCCGCACCCGTTGCTGGCGCGGCTAATGCGCGAGCGTTTGAGGGAGCACAGCGCGCATTTGGAGGCGCAGCACGCGCAGGCCAACGTTGGGGATGGTGATGGTGGCGAGATTGACGACGACGAGACGATTGGCGGAGACGAACGCGAAAACGAACTCGTCTCGTTTCCCCGTGATCAAACAAGAGCAGCACCCACCCTGTCGGACGACGACGACGACGACGTCGACGACGACGACCTCGTGGACGATTTCGACGACTCGCAAAGCGACGAGGAGTTTGATTTGAAAAGCGCGAGGGAACGGAACCAGAATCAGAATCCTAATCCTCCGACTCCCGAAGGCCGAAGATTGGTTGACTTGGTGCGCGCCGAGGCGGACCGGGGTGGGTCTGGTGCTGGTACAGCTGCGTCTCCTTCGCAAAGACGGGTCAACTCGTTGCTTCGAATGGAGCGCGAGGTTTCGTTGCGGGCGCGGAGAGTGGATCCTATGGGCAAACAGTCAGGCACGTTCGGATCAAAGCGAAGCAAGTCGGAACGCGCGAAGAGCCAGCCGGGATTGACTTCCCGAGACAAACAAGCCTCCGCGTCTTTCGCGAAACAGGTCAACGAGCACTCCTCGGTGAGCACGCGGTCCGCGTTTCTGAACTTCGCGGGGAGCTTCTTCGGGGGCCCGAAGACTCCTGGTGTTGGATTGATGAGAAGCGACGAGTTAACGTTAGGGGGGTCGCAAAGTCCAACCGGCCTAAAGCGCGCGCCTTCGCTTTCCAAAAAAGAAGCCTCCGCGCTTTTCACGCGGCTTCACTTCGAGAAGCTAAACAAACCTGGTGAGAACGATCCGGACGAGACCTTCGCGCCTAAAATCAGCCAAAAGTCGAAAAGAATCGGAAGCAACGTCCACGCGCGCGAGAACGGCGGTTTACTTCGAGTGGAGTACCTGCTGCAAAAAGGCACGGAGACGTTACGGGAGAAGGCGCGGCGCACGGAAAAGCTGGAGCACGCGGGGGGGGGAGAAAGCACCACGGTGAACCCGGACGCAAACACAATAGACCCGTCGCATTTCTTTCTGGACACCAACACCGGCCGGCCCAGGAAACCCGGGGATTCGTACGTGCGTTCCATTCGCACTTTGGAAGACGCGGAGTTGGCGCGGAACAAAAAGCTGTGTACGTTCACTCCCAAAATCGGAAAAGCCAGCCTCGTTATTGTCCAGGAAAAGGACCGGGGCGACCCCGCTGGTGCGCGCAGAGGGCCGCTCGGTATGTACGCCCGGGGGGTTGAGTTTCTGGAGCGGCGGAAAAGGGAAGCCGCCGCGGCGGAGGCGGAACGGCGGAGCGCGGAGGACGAGGAGTGTACGTTCCGCCCGAGAAGCGCGACCGAGGTTCCGGGGTTCGTGAAACGCATCGCCGCGAAGACTCGTGAGAATCGAACGGTTGTTGAAAACGGGAACGACGGGCGCGAATTCGGGGATGGGTTTGAAGACCGTCGAAGCACTCGTGATGGGCACGCGCACACCGCACATGCGGTGCCCACCACAGCAGCGCCTCGAAGCGCAGGCTGGCTCGTCTCACCCACGTTCCAGCTCACGGGGTGGCGCGATACGTTTCGCATCGGCGGCGGCGGGGGAACGGGGGCCGATTTGGCGCGAGACGGGCACTGTTTGCCCGTGAAGTCGGTTACCGACGACCCGGTACCCCTGCCGTCCGCGCCCGCTGACCACCCCGCACGGCACCGGCTCGGCGCGCACCTTCCAATCCACTCCGAGTTGTCGCACTACAAGTTCCGAGCGATTGGGGCGAGCGCGGGCGCGGCAGCAGCGGCGACGGCGAAACGTATCGCGCGCCGAGCCGCGGACGCGGCGCACTCGGCTAACTTGGAGTCTCTCTTCGGCGAGGTCGGCGGTTCGATTCCAGGAGGAGATTCCGGCATTCCGGGAGAATTCGATTTAGGTACCCGCACCACCGGGTACGTGAAAGGCTTGTCCCAGATGAATCGCGGCGTGTTAAGCGACGCGTGGAGGGACGCGGAGAACCGGGCGTCGCACGTCGACGCGAACTACTTCGAGCTGACGCACTTGGAAAGGAACGCGCGCGCGCGTTCTGATCGCCTGTTTGCACAAAAAAGACTCACGAAATACGACGGCAGCGGGTGGCAGAACCGTGTTACGGAACCCAAAGCCCCAACCCTCGGGGTGAAGCCTGACATGTCAAAAGTCCG
>TARA_B110000259_G_scaffold56089_1_pt1 | contig 10442 bp, 10 predicted proteins | sample TARA_B110000259 | Tara Oceans TARA_B110000259 (sample SAMEA4397649) | marine metagenome | biome: Polar Biome; feature: [SRF] surface water layer (ENVO:00010504); material: water (ENVO:00002006), including particulate matter (ENVO:01000060) such as... | depth 5 m | reverse complement strand
ATTAACCGCCGCTAACTACAGCGCCACCATAGATTCCAAAACCGGAGATCTTAAGGTCCCAGACTCGCGCTACCATGAAGCGCGTATCTTTTTGGCCTCTAAGGGTCTACCCCAGAGTGGCACCGTGGGCGGTATCGACTCTTTATCAGACGAAGCGTCAATGACTACTAGCCAGTTTATGGAGCAGGTCAGATATGTGTCCGCCATGGAAAGTGAATTGGCTCGTAGCATTACGCAAATTGCCAGCATCCAATCAGCTCGAGTGCATCTAGCCTCTCCTAAACAGAGCGTCTTTGTGCGCAATCGTACGCCAGCCAAAGCATCGGCCGTGATCAGCCCCTACCCAGGTCGAGTAGTCTCTGCCTCACAGGTTCAGGCGATCGTTCATATGATTGCTTCCAGCGTTCCCTATCTAGCGGCAGAAGATGTCTCTGTGGTAGATCAGCGCGGCAAACTGTTAACTGATATGAATCGCTTAGCTTCATCGAGCCACAACGCGGAACACATTGACCACAAGCAGCGCATGGAAGAATCCTATCGCAGCCGCATTGATTCCTTTCTGACTCAGGTTGTTGGTGCAGGTAACGTGCGTTCAGAAGTTGACGTGTTAATCGACTTTACTGAAATCGAATCTACCTACGAAGAATACGACGGCAACAACAATGGCCTGCGCGCAAGATCTGAAATATTGGTCGAAGAAAAAGGCGCCTATGGCGATGCCGGTGGTATTCCAGGTGCTACTTCGAATGCTGCACCATTAGACGCAACTGCTGTTATCGATGGCCAGATTATTTCTCAAGGTGGTATTGGTGGAAACGCAGGTTTAGATACTTTGAGCAGCAAAACGACCCGCAACTATGAAATGGATCGTGCAGTCCGTCACGTAAAAAGACAGGGCGGCAAGCTAGAGCGTCTCTCTGTTGCAGTAGTCCTTAACACGCCAACTACCATGAACGAAGAGGGTGTGGTGGAGGATTATTCCGAAGCAGAAATACAGCGCTTCACTGATTTAGTTAAAAGTGTTGTGGGCTTTAACGCTGCCCGAGGGGACGTGGTCACCATCGTTTCAACAAAGTTTGAGCAGTCAGTACCATTCGCCGACCTGAAAATGGAATGGTACGAAAACGCACAGATTGTCAGTATGATCAAAAGCTTGATTGCAGCGTTGATAGCGATTGCGCTGTTGTTCTTTGTGGTACGTCCGGCAATAAAATCCTACACCGAGATCCCAGAAATTGCAGATGAAACATCTTATTCTATGGCCGAAAAAATTGCGGAAGAAATGGATATTGGCGCTGGTAAATATCCTCGAAAAACGGCTGCAGATGTATCATTATATGACGCTAAAAGAAAGCTAGAAGACAAGTCAACAATATCCCCAGAGTTTATGGATGCAGCACGGAGCTACGATGACAAGGTTGCACTTATAAGACTACTGGTGGCCAAAGAGCCCGAACGTGTGGCTAACGTATTTAAGAAGCTAATCCGATAGGTTCGGGGATATTAAGGAATAAAATAATGGCTAAGAAAGCAAAGAAAAAAGACTTAGAAGAAGTCGCACCTCAAATAAACCCTCATGATGCGGAATTCGCAGCCATGCCACTCCAGCAGAGAGCTGCAGTGCTTATGCTTTTGCTGGGCGAGGAGCAGGCCGCCGACATTATGAGGTTTTTAAATCGTCGTGAGGTCAACGCTATTGGTAAAGCCATGGTCGAAGTGAAGGATTTATCTCGAGATTTGGTGGCTATGGTGGTTGATGACTTTGTTGTCGCCATCAAAAATCAGACTGACCTTGGATTGGGCACCACTGACTATGTGGTCAATGTACTTAAAGCAGCGCTAGGTGATGAAAAAGCTGCTACCGTACTATCCAAAATTATGCCGCCTGGATCAGGAAAGGAGCTAGAAATATTGCAGTGGATGGACCCCCGAGCCATCGGTGAAATCTTGATGGACGAACATCCTCAGGTATCAGCGATTATCCTATCGGTACTCGATGGCGATATTGCGGCTCAGGTACTAGGCTTTCTGCCTCCCGAAAAGCATATGGAAATTATTGAGCGCCTTGCCAAACTAGATTCTGTTCAACCTTCAGCCATGGCTGAACTTGAGGGCGTACTGTCAGAGAAGTTGACCAAATCAACGGCCAAGGCCTCTAATCTAGGTGGCATCGTAACTGCTGCCAAGATCATGAACTTCTCTTCTGGTGATGTGGTTTCTGGGGTATTTGATCCCCTAACTGAAAAAGACGAAGACCTAGCGACAGAGATTCAGAACAAGATGTTGACCTTCGAGAACCTGGCGGAAGTCGATAACCGAAGCATCCAAACACTGCTGCGCAATGTCGAGCAGGATCAGCTTATGCCGGCACTAAAGGGAGCCGACGAAGCGACCAAAGAAAAGATACTGTCGAATATGTCCGCCCGTGCAAGATTGCTACTGGTCGACGATATGGAAGCCAAGGGCCCAATGCGCCTTGCCGAAGTAGAAGATGCTCAGCGCGCTATTATGAAGATTGCCCGCAAGCTGTCCGACGATGGTGAAATGATGCTAGTAGGCTCGGGTGAAAGTTTTGTCTAATTCAAACTCCTCTGTCTCCTGGCGCTTAAACGGGCTACTTAGAGCCCGGGAAAAAGCCAAGGCCTTTGCCGCCACTTCATGGAGTAATCCAGGTGAAGCTGGCGGGACCGCAAGCTTTACCAAGTGGCAGCCCAAGGTACTTAGTGAGTCTGGCGCTGCACAAGACTTTGTCAGCGCATCAGAGCTTAATCGGCAGGTAGATGGCCAACAGGTTGATGCCGAGCAGGAGATTCTCGATCAGGCCGAAGCCGAGACCCAAGCACAGGCCGAAGATCAGGCTAGGCAGGACGCAGACTCGGTTAGCGAGGCTGCCCTGGAGCAAGCCAAACGTGAAGCCTTTGAAGATGGTTATCAGCGCGGTTTAGATGAGGGCGAATCCCAGTGGGCCAATGCCAGAGATAGCTTTGCCGAGCTCACCGAGAGTTTGCGTGCAGCACAGCAGGACATGACCAGTTTTTACGATCCTATTAAAAAGCTCTCCCTGCACCTTGCAGAGCAGCTCGTGCGGGGGGAGTTGTCCCAATCATCTGCGGTGATCGAACGGCTGATTACAGAAGCCTTAAAAGATGTGGAGCAGCAGGGCGAAGGCCCGGTAATTCTGTATCTCAATCCCATGGATAAAGAAAAATTCAGCGTCAATTTAGAGGGCGACTTAGGTGGTGAGCTGCAGAACATAGATCTGCGCGCCGACCCCAAATTATCCCAAGGCAGCGTGCGTGTCAGCATTGATGACAGCGCCATTGAAGACCTGCTTGAGCATCGCTTAGATAGCCTTGCCCAAAGCTTATTAGGCCAGCCCATGGCCAGTTCCGGATCAGCATTTGAGAATAATTTTGCCAATCCCGTGGACGAAAAAATTATCGAAGGAGCTGTTGAAATCGAAGACGCCGTTGAAGTCGAAGACGAAATAGAATCATCCGAACCCATCAACGAAGCCAGCTCGGACTCCTCAGATAAAGACAGCCTTGAGCGTGACGATATAGATAGCCCTGAGCCAGAGGATATAAAAAGCTCTAAGCTAACAGATAAAGAGTTTCTTGAGCCAAAAAATGAAGAGCCTCCAAAGCCAACAGATGACCCGAACTCCGAGGAGTTAAATTCAGATGACTGATTTCGCGACTCAAGTTGACCAGCACATCAGTCAGCTGCGGGCACCTGACATCTCAGCCAGCGGCAAGCTCGTTCGCGTCGTCGGCCTGACACTTGAAGCAAAAGGCATTATTGCGCCCCTGGGCGCTCACTGTCAGGTAGAGAATATTGATTCTGGTACTTTTATCGATGCAGAAGTGGTGGGTTTTCATAACGACCTGCTCTATCTCATGCCGTTTACCGAACCCAGTGGTATAGGCCCCGGTGCCCGTATCTGGGTACGTTCAAATCATTCCAAAGCGTCCCTAGGTAATGCCATGTTGGGCCGTGTTGTCGATGGCCTCGGCGAACCTCTAGACGGCAAAGGGCCGATTGCTTACACAGATCAGCTTGGTCTTGAAGGGCTGCCCATCAATCCCATGGAGCGAGGGCCAATCAACAAAATTCTCGATACTGGCATCAAGGCCATTAATAGCTGTTTAACCTTAGGGCAGGGCCAGCGTATAGGCCTTATGGCCGGATCCGGTGTGGGTAAAAGTGTTTTGCTTGGCATGCTGACCCGCAATACCAAAGCCGATGTGGTCGTGATTGGCCTTATCGGTGAGCGGGGGCGAGAAGTTCAAGAATTTATTCAACAGACCCTAGGCGAAGAAGGGCTGGCAAAAGCGGTGGTTGTTGCCGCGCCCGCCAATGTTTCGCCGGTATTGCGACTCAAAGCCACTAACCTTACCCACCTGATTGCCGAATATTTCCGTGATCAGGGCAAGAACGTACTACTGCTCTGTGACAGCTTAACCCGAGCGGCCCATGCCCAGCGGGAAATTGGACTGGCCATTGGTGAACCGCCCACAGTTAAGGGTTATCCGCCCTCAGTGTTTGCCCTACTTCCCAGATTGATTGAACGAGCTGGTGTTGGACGGAAAGGCGTCGGCTCTATTACCGCCGTCTACACCGTACTGGCCGAGGGTGACGACAGCTCAGACCCCATTGTCGATATTGCCCGGGCCTCACTTGATGGCCAGGTCATGTTGTCTCGAGAACTAGCAGATGCCGCCCATTATCCGGCGATTGATCTGTCTGGTTCCATTTCCAGAGTCATGAATAATTTGTTGACCCCAGAGTTATTAAAGTCGGCTAACCAGTTTCGCCGCCTGTGGACTCTGTACCAGCAAAACCAAGATTTGATTAAGGTGGGTGCCTATGACTCCGGTGCCAACCAAGATCTAGATCAAGCCATTAGGCTGCGCCCTCAAATGGAGGCTCTGCTGCAACAGTCTAGCCACGAGTCTGTCTCAATTGACGACTGCCATACCATGATGCAACAGATGACGGCGGCCCAATAATGCAAAATCAAACGACTGCAGTGTGGGATGTTCTAGCGTCTAAAGCTAAGGCTGAGGTGCGTCAGGCACAGTCCCGTTTTGACAATGCGCGGGCGAGAGAAGAGCAGGGCATTGATCGTGACCATAAAGTTGATTTGATGCTCGTGGAGTACAGCGAGCAATTGAATGTTATTCAGGCCAAGACTCACAGCACCACAGAAGCGGCCAATTATCGGCAGTTTATTGTGCAGCTACAGAGTATTAAGGCCGATTCTAGTCGCGAGTTGTTGATGTACCGTGCCGACCGTACTGCGGCCAGCAAGCAACTACTGCTTGCAGAGCAAGAGCGACAAAAATATGAGCAGTTAGCTGAGCGCGCCCAAACAAAACAGCGAGTAGCGCTGATGCGTCAAGAGACAAAAGAGGCCGAAATGCAAAGCATGATGCAGTTTAATCTCAGTTCTCGACGGCAGTTATAGATTTTTTAATGTTGGCACGTGTCTTGCAATTCCTATTAGGAAATAGCACAGCTCATTGAGAGAAAAAGATAAATGGACAATATAAAAAGTTTAGCACCCGAGCGCGGAATGCCCTCTGAGGTAGATAGATCAAGGGTTTCCGCAGCTGCTAATGCTGAAATTAATGGTAGGGAAACCAAATTTGGTGATGCATTAAAAGACAGCTTCGACAAAATGGCGGCGGCAAAAACCGGCAACGGTATGCCACAAAGCGGCATGATCAATTCTGCTAATGGAGTTAATGGTGGAGTTAACGGTGCAGAGAACGCAGAGCTTCAAAGTCGTACCTTGCCCGGCGGCCTAAAGCTGCTGTTGGGGGGCAAAGAGCCCTCTGAAGAGTCAGTGATGGCATTTGCCAAGACCCAAGGCCTAGAGTCTGGAGCACTAACAATGTTGGCCTCGGGCCACGGATCTTCTGGCCAAGGCGGTTTCAGCCAGAGCAGTAATACCCAAGGCACAAAATTGACCACCAATCGTCCGCAACCGGCGATTGTAAAATTAGAGGCGATTAACCTAGAGGGTTTCTCGCCAGAAATTGCCGCAGTAGAGGCTCGACTTAATCTGCCTTCGGCCCAGGCGAGCATGCTTGCCAGTAGCATAGCCTTAGAAGGCACAACGGCGCACAGTCAGGTAGCCGAGGTGCGTATCGACTTGACTGAGAAGTCATCGGTAGAGACCAAAACTAGTGGTGACAATGGGTCAGAGAGCGCGGCTTGGCGCAAACATGACCAGAACCAAGAGATGTCACAACGCTTAACCGACGCCTTGGGGCAGAGGCTCAGCGCGCAGATTTCTCGCGGTGCATGGCGAGTGGAAATGGACATTCACCCCAAGTCCCTCGGCCGTATCGAAATACAGCTAGAAATGAAAAATGGTGAGCTAGAGGCGCACTTTAATGCCTCCAAGCAGGCCACCAGAGATTTATTGCAAGAGAGCATGCCCAAATTACGGGAAGCACTTGACCAACATGGCATAGATTCTGCGTTCATTGGATTAGGAGCAGGATTAGGGCAAGGTCAGCAAGGCACAGACGGTAATTCGACAGCTGATAGCCGGCCTCAACGCTTTAACCAAATGATTGGTGCAACAGCAGAAACAGCGGCAGAGCCAGCCGGTAATAGTTTGCGACATCGATTGGACAGTACTGGGCTAGATATTGAGATATAGCTAAAACAATTAACATTTAGGGCCACAGTGATAGACAGAGCCCTGACGGTGCCGAATAATGTCGGCAGAAATTCATATTTGTATAATTTGCGGGGGCCATAATGGCTGACATGAACAATCTTTTATCGCCAGAGGAGCTGGATGCTCTGACCGTTGGCATTGAGGACGGCTCTATTGAGACCGATACAGGCCTCAATATTAGTGCGTTAGCGATAAAACATGATATCACCAACGAAGATCGCTCTCTGAGTATGAACCTGACGGCGATCAACCTGATTAATGAGCGATTTGTTCGCGAGTTTAGAGTTGGGGTGTTGGACGTGCTTAGAACCACGGCCAGAGTAGTGACTTCTAAAGCCGACATTATGCCCATTCAGGACTATATGGCAAAGCTGGAGCCTCCACTAGCGCTAAGCACTGTGAACCTTCACCCCCTGCGTGGGCTGTCGATGATCAGCATCGAGCCGGCCGTTATTTTTGCCTGTCTGGATAACTTTTTTAGTGGCTTTGGTGGCAGCAAAATCAGCCTTCAACCCGACCGCAATTTTACGCCGATTGAAGCCAGCATTATTAATATAGCCACTAATATTTTGTATGGTGCTCTGCAAGAGGCCTGGGCGCCAGTTATGCCTATTAGGTGTGAAACTGTCAGCACAGATATTAACCCCCAGTTTATTGAGATTGCAGAAGATAGCGACCTCGTTATTGTCAATCGTTTCACCCTCGATTTTGGTGGCGAGGTCAAGGGCAACATCGATATAGTCTATCCCTATGGCATGCTTAAGCCCGTGCGCGAATTACTCTCGAGCCGGGTTCAGAGTGGCGATCAGGAAAAAGACGAATCCTGGCGCAATAATTTGCGCTCCGCCACCATCGATGCCGAGTTGCCAGTGAAGGTAGTAATTGGCGAGTTAGAGACCACATTCAAAAAGTTTAATGAGGCCCAGGAAGGCGACATTGTTTACTTTAGAAAAGACGAGTACGCGAGACTCTATGCAGAGAATACACCTCTTTTTGATACAGAGGTTGGTACTCAGGGTTCGCAGATGGCAGTACAAATTATCAAGCCCTTGGCCCCAAACGCCTAGCGGGTAAGTGTTTTAACGATCAAAAAATTAATTAAGTATTAAGAGCGAGAAATATTATGTCAGACACAGAAATGAATGAAGAAGTTGAAATGGCCCAAGAGCAGCAGCCAGCGCAACTCGAATCTCCAGACAATATCCGCGCCGACGTGTTGGAAAATATTCCAGTCACTATCTCGGTTGAGGTTGGCAGGACCGAACTCAAAATACGCGACCTAATGCGTCTTACCCAGGGCAGTGTTGTTGAGCTAGATAGACTGGCCGGCGAGCCTCTAGACCTTTTAGTTAATAATACTTTGGTAGCTCAGGGTGAAGTGGTCTTGGTCAACGATCGTTATGGTGTTAAATTAACTCGCGTAATACCAGCTGTTGAACGTGTATCAAACCTATAAGTAGAGACTGCTATGTTGCCTGAATTTGGTTGGACCGAATGGTTATCGATGATGGGATCTTTCACGCTGGTTATCGGCATGTTAGTAGCAACACTATTCGCCATCAAAAAGCTGGGCCCAAACATCGCCAATACAGACAATAAACAGCTAAAACTGCTTGAAATACAAAACCTTGGTGGCCGCCAGAAACTCTTACTGGTAAGCTTAAACGGTGATCAGGTGCTAATAGGCCTGAGCCCGCAAAGCATGACAAAGTTAGGCAGTTGGCAGGTTGATGAAAGTAGCGGCAGTATTAGCAATAGCGAGCCCCAAGTCGGTGTAGATAAGACCGACGATACAGTAGGCCCACTGCGCAATTTCAAAGGCATGCTGTCTCAGGCGTTTAATAAAAATAAGGTTTAAGCCATGCTCCGATGGTTGATCAACAGAGATCTACCCGATTTTGTTTTGAAAACGATTATTCGTTTTCGCATCATTTGGCTCTCTATCGATCAGGCTCTCGAATGGTTCTTTAGCCGCAAGCTACTCGTTTTTGGCGTAGCAAGCCTAGCCCTTGCTGGCCCCACACTAGCCCAAGTAGGTCTGCCTATTGTCAATATGATCGACGATGGCAGTGGTGCTACCGAATATAGCTTAACCCTGCAGCTGTTAGCATTAATGACCGTGCTAACCATGTTGCCCTCCCTTTTACTAATGATGACCTCTTTTGTGCGCATCATTATTGTTATGTCACTTTTACGTCAGGCGCTGGGTACGGGACAAACACCGCCCAACCAAGTATTAGTCGGCCTCGCACTGTTTCTCACGCTATTTATCATGTCTCCCGTACTCAACACGGTCTATGACGAAGCGGTTACCCCTTATTTTGAAGAGACCATTGGTTTTGAGGCCGCTATAGCCGAAGCCGAAATCCCTTTTCGCAACTTTATGCTCAACCAGACCCGAGAATCTGATATTGCCATGTTTGTAGAAATCGCGGGCAACACAGATATTAAAACCCCGGCGGACGTTCCCTTTACCACTCTGGTTCCGGCCTTTATTACCTCAGAATTAAAAAGCGCTTTCTCCATAGGGTTTCTTATTTATATTCCCTTTGTGGTGATTGACCTTGTAGTAGCCAGTGTTCTTATGTCCATGGGCATGATGATGCTGTCACCGATGATGATCTCGATGCCATTTAAGCTAATGCTCTTTGTGTTGGTCGATGGTTGGACATTGATTATGGGGTCGTTGACCTCTAGTTTTGCGGTTTCCTAGGAGCCATTATGGATGCAGCACAGGTTATTGATTTAGGCAGAGAGTCTCTCTGGATAGCCGTGTTAGTGGCTGCGCCTCTGCTGGGGGTTGCCCTGGGCGTGGGTCTGATTATTGGTATATTTCAGGCGGCCACATCGATTCAGGAAATGACCCTGAGCTTTATTCCTAAGCTGGCGGTCATGGTTCTAGCTTTGGTCATTTTTGGTGGCTGGCAGATCGCTGTAATGGTCGACTTTTTCCGTCGTATATTTGAGCGTATTCCTACGCTATTTATGTAATGGAACTGCTTGTCGCGGAGGTAGTGAAGCTTTTCTACACGCTGCTTTGGCCGATGATCCGCATCTCTGCCTTTCTCCTGACTTCGCCCTTTTTCTCTATTCAAGCGGTGACTGTGCGGATTAGAGTATTGCTGGCAGTACTACTGACCTGGATGGTCTATCCCCTGACCAACTGGCCCGTCATTGACCCATTTACCGCTATAGGTCTGCGGGAAATATTCATGCAGGTTTTTGTGGGTGTTCTGTTGGGTACCTTGTTACAGGTGGTGAACTCGGCGCTCATTGTGGGTGGTCAGGCGATCTCGGCGTCCATGGGCCTAAGTATGGCCAATATGGTCGACCCCAATATGGGTAATGTACCTGTAATTGCTCAGTTTTTGGTAATCTGCTCAACGTTGGTATTTTTAGGTCTAGGAGGGCATGTTTTGGTGATTTCCCTGTTGCTAGAGAGTTTCAAGTTGCTACCTATTGGCGAGATTATTGAAGCCAAGCCACTACTGCTGCTGACGATTGAGTGGAGCGCCATGATTTTTTTGGGAGGCCTGCTATTGGCCCTGCCCATCATGACCTCGCTACTACTCATTAATATTGGTCTCGGGGTGATCACCAGAGCCGCCCCCGCTCTGAATATTTTTGCGGTGGGTTTTCCGGCCATGATTTTGGCTGGAATGATACTACTTGCTATGTCCATGAGCAGTATTGGTTTCCGTATTCAGTGGTTGTGGCAAGAGGCCTTTAAAGTCATGGGTCGGGC
>TARA_B110000259_G_scaffold8881_1_pt1 | contig 10457 bp, 9 predicted proteins | sample TARA_B110000259 | Tara Oceans TARA_B110000259 (sample SAMEA4397649) | marine metagenome | biome: Polar Biome; feature: [SRF] surface water layer (ENVO:00010504); material: water (ENVO:00002006), including particulate matter (ENVO:01000060) such as... | depth 5 m | reverse complement strand
CACGCAAGAGAAGATTTTACAAAACGTGATGATAAAAATTTTATGAAGCATACTTTAGCGTGGCAAAAAGGAGATAAGGTTAAAATAAAATATAGAGATGTTCACGCAAAAACATTAACAAACGATGTGCAGTATTTTCCACCTAAAGAGAGAGTGTATTAAAAATGGTGCAGTTTAATTTGCCAGAAAATTCTAAAATTCTTAAAGGCAAATACAGTAAAGACAAAACTAACTCTCTTAATTTAAAAAAAGTTAATATTTACAGGTGGGAACCATCTGATGATCAAAATCCAAGAATTGACACTTTTGAAGTCGACATGGATAATTGTGGTCCAAAAGTTCTGGACATATTGTTTAAAATAAAAAATGAAATTGATTCTTCATTAACCTTTAGAAGATCTTGTGCCCATGGAGTTTGTGGTTCATGTGCAATGAACGTAGATGGTGTAAATACATTATCTTGCATTAAATCTCACACCGATATTAAAGGTGAGTTAAATATCTACCCTCTTCCTCATTTAAAAGTTATCAAAGATTTGATTGGTGATTTAAGCGGTCTTTATAAGCAATACGAGTCTATCCAGCCTTGGTTAAAAACAACACAAACAGGACAAGAAAAGAAAGAAATTTTACAATCTGAAAAGGATAGATCAAAATTAGATGGCTATTATGAATGTATACTGTGTGCATGCTGTTCCACATCTTGCCCTAGTTATTGGTGGAATGGAGATAAGTACTTAGGTCCAGCAGTTTTGCTGCAAGCTTATAGGTGGATAAACGATAGCAGAGATGAAGAAAAAAAAGAAAGATTAAAAAAAGTTGCAGACGAACTTAAGCTTTATAGATGCCACACTATTATGAATTGCACTAATTCATGTCCAAAAGGCTTAAATCCGGCAAAAGCCATAGGTTCAATTAAAAAAATGCTTGCAACAAGCTAAAAGCTTAATTATTCCATTAAATATATGAATATCATTGAACACTTTGTAAATGGAAAAAAATTCTCAGGGGATTCGAAAAGAAAGTCAAAAGTTTATAATCCTGCAACTGGAGAACACACCGCTGAAGTCAAACTCGCATCAACTACAGACATGAACACAACTGTAGAAGCTGCTAAAACTGCATTTTTTTCCTGGTCAAAAAAACCTCCTCTTCAAAGAGCCAGAGTGATGTTCAAATTTAAAGAATTAATAGAAAAAAATTCTGAAATGCTAACAAAAATTATAGTTTCAGAACACGGAAAAGTATTTGACGATGCAAAAGGTGAGGTAGTGAGAGGGCTTGAGGTAGTAGAATTTGCTTGTGGCATCCCACAACTATTAAAAGGGGAGTTCACGGAAAATGTAGGTACAGATGTTGATAGTTGGTCTTTAAGACAACCCCTAGGAGTTTGTGCTGGTATCACACCTTTCAATTTTCCTGCTATGGTACCGATGTGGATGTTTCCAGTTGCGATAGCTTGTGGAAATACTTTTATTTTAAAACCATCAGAAAAAGATCCTTCTTGTTCGATAAAGTTAGCAGAATTACTTTTAGAAGCAGGTCTGCCAGAAGGAGTTTTTAACGTTGTAAACGGAGATAAAGAAGCTGTTGATGCTATAATTAACAACAAAAATATATCAGCTGTTAGTTTTGTTGGCTCAACTCCAATTGCAAAATATATTTATGAAAATTGTGCGAAAAACGAAAAGAGAGTTCAGGCATTAGGTGGAGCAAAAAATCATGCTGTTGTTATGCCCGACTGTGATTTAGATCAAGCGGTAAATGGTATAATGGGAGCTGCATATGGATCAGCCGGAGAAAGATGTATGGCACAGTCAGTCGCTGTAGCTGTTGGAAGTATAGGAGATAAGCTAGTTGAAAATTTAACTAAAAAAGTAGAAGCATTAAAAATTGGATCTGGCATGGATAAGAAATCTGAAATGGGTCCGCTTGTCAGCAAAGAACATTTAGAAAAAGTAGAAGGGTACGTTGATATTGGAATTAAAGAAGGCGCTAAGCTTTTAGTAGACGGTAGAAATTTAAAATTACAGGGACATGAGAATGGATATTATATTGGGGGCTGTTTATTTGATCACGTTAAAAAAGATATGAGAATTTATAAAGAAGAAATTTTCGGACCTGTTTTATCAGTTGTTAGAGCAAAAAATTTTGAAGAAGCATTAACCCTCGTAAACGAACATGAATTTGGAAATGGAGTTGCAATTTTTACAAGAGATGGAGACTCAGCTAGAACATTTGCTAATAAAGCACAAATAGGCATGGTTGGTATTAATATTCCAATTCCAGTTCCTATGGCCTTTCATAGTTTTGGCGGATGGAAAAGATCTTTGTTCGGAGATCAACACATGCATGGACCAGAAGGAGTTAGATTTTATACGAAATTAAAAACAATCACATCAAGATGGCCATCAGGTTTAAGATCTGACTCAGAATTTGTGATGCCAACAATGAAATAAATAATGAAAAAAAAAATATCACTAATAGGAGCTGGTCAAATTGGGGGGACACTAGCCCACCTAATAGCAATGAAAGAATTGGCGGATGTAATTTTGTTTGACGTGGCAGAAGGAATTGCTAAAGGTAAAGCTCTAGATATTGCTCAATCATCTTCAATAGATGGTTTCAATGTTAGTATAACCGGAACCAATAATTATGAAGATACCAAAAATTCTGATGTTATAATTATAACTGCCGGAGTTCCAAGGAAGCCAGGCATGACAAGAGATGATTTACTTGGAATAAATTTAAAAATTATTAAACAAGTAGCTGAAGGAATTAAAACTACGTCACCAAATGCTTTTGTAATATGTATCACAAATCCACTAGACGTTATTGTTATGGCTTTACAAAAATACTCTGGTCTACCAAAAAATATGGTTGTTGGAATGGCGGGAATTCTCGATACCTCAAGGTTTAAATATTTTTTATCACAAGAATTGAAGGTACCTGTTAAAAAAATAAAATCCTTGGTTCTAGGCGGACATGGAGACACAATGGTTTCAATGTTGAATCACACAACAGTAGATGGAAAATTAATTCTAGATTTGGTTAAAGAGAAAAAATTGGACAGAGACGTATTGGAAAGTATAGTTAAAAGAACTAAGAGTGGTGGAGCAGAAATAGTTAAATTATTAGAAAAAGGTTCTGCTTTCTACGCCCCAGCAGCATCAGGTGTTGAAATGGCAGAAAGCTATTTAAAAGATTTAAAAAAACAATTGCCCTGTGCCGCATATCTCGACGGTGAATACGGCGTTAAAGATCTATACGCAGGTGTACCAGTGACTATTGGCTCTAAGGGTATTGAAAAAATTATCAAGTTAGATTTATCAGTTGAAGAAAAAAAATCATTTGATAACTCGATCATGGCTGTTCAAGATTTATTTAGTGCAGCTAGAAAAATTGATCCTAGTTTAAAAAATTAATTTTTTTTTATTACACACATGATATTTTTTCCAAATTTATAATTCAATAATTTATCAAGAATTATAGAAATTGGAGTAAAAAATTTATCCCAGATAAATATTTTAAGCTTTGAAGGATAAATTTCTTCTTTAAAAAATATTTTATTTAAAAAATATAAAAAATAACCCATACAATCCAAATAACATAAATCTTGAATTTTTGAATTTTTAAGATCTAAAGTTCTAAAAAAATTTATGTCGTATCTTTTTATATGTCCAATAGCTTTATCAAATTTACTATAAAGCTTGTTGTGTGCCGGAACTAAGATAATTAAATGACCACCAGTTACAAGTTTATCTAAAGCGTCATTTATTTCTTGAACATCTTTTTCGATATGCTCTAAAACATTAAGATAAAGTATAGTATTAAAATCGTCGTCAATTTCTTTAATAAAAGATTTAACAACAGTTATATTTTCTTTATCAGAAAACTTTTTTAATAAAAGATTAAAATTTTTTTCGTCAGACTCAGAGATAGTTATCTTGTTTATTTCTTCTTCATAATTTCGAGTAAAACTGCCAATGCCAGCACCAACTTCGAGTACATTCTTTTTAATATATTTTTTTAAAAGAAAATAAATATATTTACGCCAAATTACAGCTTTATCAAAGTTTTCAAGTTCAAGTCCTGGATAATCCATTAAAATTCTATTTTAAATTTTGAGTTAAAATCTCTTTCTTTATTTTTTTTAGGAATTTATCTATGAGTATAGCATCTTCGGGTTTTAAATAATTTTCTTTTTGTATAGCTTTTTTCATCTCATTTTTAATTTTAATTTTAGTCTTAAATAAACTTTCTGTACTAAAAAGTTGATCAATTTTTTTTTCATAGTTCTTGATCACACTTCCAATTGTTAACTTAAATAATAAAAAAATAAGAAAAAAAACAATCAATGTTTTATATATAAAAATTTTCATACTCATCTTTTATCATTTATCATTTTTTAGCAAAAAACTCATTAATTAATATTTTGCCTTTTTTAACCACACTGTGTCTTGTGTAATTTTTAGGTATTAGATATTTATCATTGTAATTAGGATTTATTTCAAAATAGTTATTATTATAAATATAATCAGTTTTAGAGAATTCCTGACCGGTAATTATTAACCTATTTTTATAAGTCAAAGGTAGCATTTTTTTACTTAAATAAAGATTTGTAAAACTTGCAACACCAACAGTAATGGTATTTTTTTCAGAATTCTCATCTAACAAATTTTTCAAAGCAGATTTATTTGACAACCCCCAGTAATCAATTTCAAATAGCCTATTAGCATTTTTTTCAAATATAAAATTAAAATAAACATATTGATGTGGATGAAGTCTTATTAAATTATAAAAATTATTAAGCAAAGCTATGAGTAATAATATTTGAATGTAGGATAATACTTTCTTATGTCTATATTTTTTTGTGACTATATTTACAAAATATATTAGTATTAAAATTAGAGCAGGATATAAAAAAAATAAGTGTCTCCAGCTATTATAAATTACCGAATCAAGTAAAAAAATTAAAAAAATTGGAATTAATATTATAAAGGAAATAAATAAAAATATTTTTTCATTTTCACTGCGCCAGATATCGTTATGTGGATTTTTATTATCAATATTAATTAATCTCCCAATAAACCTTGAATTAACCTGAATTAAACCACAAATTATTAAGAACGATATTATCAAAGGAGTAGTCGCTAAAAAACTAACAAAAATATAGTGCCACGGCAGATAAAACACTTTATGAAAATCCCCTAAATAAAAAACATAAGCTTCCCAGTTTACAAACCTTGAAAAGCTACTAAGGGTATACATAAAATTTGTTAACGGATCCTCCCACAAAAAAGGCCAAATAATGTATAAAATTATGAATTTAGAAATAAGAAGAAAAAATAAAACTTTAATTTTTTTTATATCAAATTTATTTTTCATTAAAAATTCAATAACAAAAAATAATATTATTAAAAAAGGAACATACATCGCTACTATTCTCAAATTAGTGGCTATAGCGGCAAAAATAGACAATAAAAAAGCATTTTTATAATTTGGTTTTTTAATGAATTTTATTGTGAAAAAAATTAAAAAAATAAAAAGAGATAAAAAAGCTAAATCTTTTCCGTTGTAAAAACTATCAGCAAATATTCTAGGAGAAGAATATAGAACCAAAGCGCCAAAAAAGGCATTAAATTTATCTTTAAATAAATCTAAACATAAAAAATAAAAAGTTATAATAGAAGCTACAAAAAGATAGTGATTTGATAAATGTCGATAATAAAATACTTCTGCAAAATTTTTTATTCCAAATAATATTTCTATAACTGCTATCTGAATAATTTCGAGAAAAGATCCATACTGCCTATCGCTGTAATTTTTTAAATCAGGTACATTTTTTATTATTTCTAAATTAAATGAATATTGCTGAAGTAAAAAATTATATATATATTTAATCGAAACTAAGCCGTTGTTTCGAGTTATTTCTTCATCTGAGGATATTCCATAATCTTTATGTAGCACGAAACCAATAAAAATTAAAATTAATGGAAAAACAAAGTTTAATATAGTATTGTATTTTTTTTTGAGATTTTTAATCATTAGTAGTAAAATTATAACTATCAAAAAATACTTTAAAAGAAAAATTAAAAAAATGTATTTTAATTATAATCTTACAAAGAAAAAAAAATATATAATTAATCTTATAATTTTAGGTATTTTTTCTTTATTGATAAATCAACATTACGCAAATAGAGGAGTCTTCCCTATAGACAGTTTTTTAATTTTTGATGCTGCTTATAATATCACTGTAGGAAACCACCCATTTAAGGATTATTGGTTAATTACAGGTCCTTTCGTAGATTACGTTCAGTCATTATTTTTTTTACTATTTGGTGTAAACTGGTTTAGTTACACACTCCACGCATCAATTTTTAATATGTTTTTATGCTTATCTTCTTTTTATTTTTTTTCGAGATTAGGATTAAACCAATTAAATACTTTTTTATATTCATTAGGTATAGCTATGCTTGCCTATCCATCTATAGGAACGCCTTTTATAGACCATCATTCAGTTATTTTGTCACTATTGGCAGTATACTCACTCATACTTGGGATCTTATTTAAAAATAATTTATTTTGGTTTTTAACGCCTGTATTGATTATTTTTTCTTTTTTTTCAAAACAAATACCATCAGTTTATTTGGCAATTTTTTTTAGTTTAGCTATTTTTTATCTATACTTGAGTTCAACCCATATAAACAAAAAAAATATAGTTTTTTTGTTATTTGGTACATTGTTTACATTTATTATAATTATTGGAATTATTTTTATAAATGAAATTCCTATTAAAAACTTTTTAATTCAATATATTTTTTATCCAGTTAGCTTAGGAGAATCAAGAATTGAAAGTTTAAACATAAATTCAAATAATATTTTGAATCAATTTAAATTTATTTATTTGTGTATACTTCCTCTAATAATTTACATATTTTTTTATTTAAAAAAAAAACTTAATAACAACGATAAAAAATATTTTATTTGCTCACTAATTTTTATTGGATCCATTATAATATTTATTTACTGTCAACTATTAACTAAAAATCAGGTATTAATTTTTTTTCTTATTCCAGTTTCTGCAGCATTCTCACATATATATATAAAAAAATATTTAAAAAAAAAATATTTAATTTATTTTGTAATGCTTATCTTTGTTTTTTCTACAGCAAAATATCATATAAGATTTAATCAAAATAAAAAATTTATGGAATTAGTTAATGCAGATTTAAACCTAGCTATTGCGGCTAATAAACTAGACCAAAGATTTGGCAAACTTAAATGGATAAGTCCATACTATTTGGAAAACCCAGAAACTGAAATTGATTTATTAATCAATACAAAAAATATTCTACTTAACAAACATGAAAGAAAAATAATTATTACTGATTATCAGTTTTTCTCAAGCTTTCTAGAAAATAAATTCGCTTCTCCAAATAAATGGTATGACAATCTAAGTGTTCCAAATAAAAAGAACAAATATTACAATGATCACAAATTTTTTTTTATGAGTAAATTGAAAGATAATAAAATAAGCTTTTTATATTTTATAGGAAAAGATAAGCATAAAATGGACTTTTTCAGAGAGCTTATTGACGAAAACGAATGTATAACAAAAAAAAGATATAACGAAATATTGATAGAATTTAGCATTAAACAGTGTCAATTATAAACCGGTAATAAAATTTTGAAATGAACATACACGAGTACCAAGCTAAAAAAATATTAAAAGATTATGGAGCTCCTGTCTCAAATGGAGTTGTGATATTTTCTTTAAGAGAATTAAATAACAAAGTTAAACTTTTAAAATCAAAAGAGTTTGTTGTAAAAGCACAAATCCATGCTGGTGGCAGAGGAAAAGCTGGTGGTGTTAAGCTTGTTAAAAATTTAGAAGAATTAAACAGAGAAGCCACAGAGATATTTGGTAAAATTTTAGTAACCCCCCAAACAGGGCCTGAAGGTAAAGAAGTAAAAAGACTTTATGTGGAAGAAGCCTCAGATATTTCAAAGGAGTTTTATCTTTCATGTTTAGTTGACAGAGATAGTTCTAAAATTGCATTTATAAGCAGCACAGAAGGTGGAATGGATATTGAGAAAGTAGCAGCTGATACTCCTGAAAAAATTATTACTACTAAAGTTGATATGAAAGAAAATGTTAAAATAGAGGATGTAGATAAGGTCTTAAAAATATTTAATTTTAATATAGATCAGAAAAAAATAGCTTCAAAATTAATTCAATCTCTGTATAAAATATTATTAGAAAAAGATGCAAGTTTAATAGAAATTAATCCATTAATCATCACAAAAGATGAAAGATTAGTTTGCTTAGATGCAAAAATGAGTTTTGATGACAATGCAATATTTAGAAGACCAGAGATTTTAGAACTAAGAGACTTAAACGAAGAAGAACCTGCCGAAGTAGAAGCGAGTAAACATGATTTAGCCTATATTAAATTGAATGGATCAATAGGTTGTATGGTTAACGGTGCTGGCCTTGCAATGGCTACCATGGATATAATTAAGTTATATGGAAAAGAACCAGCTAATTTTTTAGATGTAGGCGGTGGAGCCTCCAAAGAAAAAGTTTCAGCTGCCTTTAAATTAATTTTATCCGACAAAAATGTTAAAGGTATTTTAATTAATATATTTGGTGGCATCATGAGATGTGATGTAATTGCCCAAGGAGTAATAGAAGCTGCTAAAGAAACTAATTTAGAAGTACCATTAGTAGTAAGACTTGCAGGGACTAACTTTCAAGAAGGGAAAGACATACTAGATAAATCAGGTTTAAAAATACTTTCAGCATCTGATCTAAATGATGCAGCTAAAAAAATTGTAGAGGCAATAAAATAGATGTCCGTTTTAGTCGATAAAAATACAAAAGTTATTTGCCAAGGTTTTACAGGTACACATGGAACTTTTCACTCAGAACAAGCGCTCAAATATGGAACTAAATTAGTGGGTGGCGTGACACCCAAAAAAGGAGGTCAAAAACATCTAAACCTTCCTGTTTTTAATTCAGTCGAAGAAGCAAAAAAAGAAACAGGTGCAAACGCAACAATGATTTATGTCCCTCCAAAATTTGCTGCTTCTGCAATTATTGAAGCTATAGAAGCAAAGATAGAGTTAGTAGTCTGTATAACTGAAGGAATACCTGTAATAGATATGATAAAAGTAAAACAAAATTTAATTGGAAGTAAGAGTCGTTTAATTGGACCTAATTGCCCAGGGATCATTACACCAGATGAATGTAAAATTGGAATTATGCCTGGCAATATCCACAAGAAAGGTTCTGTTGGAATAGTTTCAAGATCAGGCACTTTGACATACGAGGCTGTAGCTCAAACAACAACAAGTGGAATGGGACAATCTACATGTATTGGGATTGGTGGAGATCCTATTAATGGGACTAATTTTATTGATTGTTTAGAACTATTTCTCCACGATGACGAAACAAAATCTATTGTTATGATTGGAGAAATCGGTGGATCTGCAGAAGAAGAAGCTTCAGAATTTATTAAAAAATCTAAGATTAAAAAACCCATGGTTGGCTTTATTGCAGGATTAACAGCACCTCCGGGCAGAACAATGGGACATGCTGGTGCAATTGTATCTGGAGGCATGGGTGGAGCTGAAGATAAGATAGAATCAATGAAATCAGCAGGTATAACAATCTCAAAATCACCAGCAGATATTGGTAAAACGTTGCTTGAAAAACTAAATAGTTAAATAAAAATATTATATGTTATTATGAGATATTAAATGTCATCGTCTCAAGATAATAATATATTTAAAAAAACCTCATTTCTAGCTGGAAACAACTCTGCTTTTATAGAAGAGTATTATTCCGAGTATTTAAAAGACCCAAGTAGATTACCGGAAGGCTGGAAAGAATTTTTTGATGGACTTAAAGAAAATAAAGAAATTATTTCTAAAACCCTAGAAGGACCTAGCTGGGCTCCTAAAAAAAAAATTAAAAAAGATAATTTAGAACTGGAGGATATACTAAAAGAAGATTCTTTAGAAAATAACAGAATTGAAAATCTTTCACTAACAAAAGAATCGGCAAAAAATTCTATAAGAGCAATTATGTTAGTTAGAGCTTTTAGAATTAGAGGACACCTAATCGCTAACCTTGATCCTCTAGGATTAATGGCAAGAGAAGAACACCCAGAATTAAAATCTGAAACATATGGATTTACTAAAAGCGATCTTAATAAAAAAATATTTTTAGACGGAGTTTTAGGACTACAAGAAGCGAAGCTTTCAGAGATCATAAGTATCCTAAAAAAAACTTATTCTGGAAATATAGGCTATGAGTTTATGCACATGGGAGATCCAGACGAAAAAAATTGGATTAGAGATAGGATAGAAGGCCCAAAAAAAGAAGTTGTTTTTACAGAAAACGGAAAAAAAGCAATTTTAAATAAAATTATTGAAGCAGAAGGTTTTGA
>TARA_B110000259_G_scaffold54974_1_pt1 | contig 10465 bp, 9 predicted proteins | sample TARA_B110000259 | Tara Oceans TARA_B110000259 (sample SAMEA4397649) | marine metagenome | biome: Polar Biome; feature: [SRF] surface water layer (ENVO:00010504); material: water (ENVO:00002006), including particulate matter (ENVO:01000060) such as... | depth 5 m | reverse complement strand
TTGATGATTTTAATGCAACCAAAAAAACTCAAGAACAAAAAACAGAACATATGCTTAAGTCATTTCATGACACAGAAACAAATGCTTGGCCTTCAGATATTTATGAGCCTGACACACCAGGTACTTATAACATAGGTGGAAAAAGCGAATGGAAAATTGATGTAGGTAATCAAAAGGTAAACAAAAAAGATATTGACGCTGGTAGATTAACTACTAACCCTATTATCTTTATGAAAAAAGGAGAGATACATAAAGGAAAACCTTTAACAAAAGATACGATTGTTCTTGATGAGTTTGTATTAAGACAACAATTTAAAGATGGAAGTTATGTAAATCCAATTAGTCAAGGAGCTGCAAAACTTAATACAAAATTTAATTCATACGAAGATTTTCTTAGATTTAGAATTAAGAAACAAAAAATGATAGATGATGGCAATGCACCAAAAGGAAAAAATGCTGCTGATACTGAAAATTTAATTAACAGAGAAATTATAGATGATTTAAAAGCTGAACGATTAGGTAGAGAAACAGCAGGCATGGGTGGCCCAGAAGACAGAAGTTGGTTTGCAGAAAATCTAGACAGATGGTTGACTACTACTGGTTCGTTAATGAACAACAAAATTAAAAATCCTATTATAAGAAATGCAGTTGCTGATTTAACACAAATGATGGTAGGTGATGGAGCGACAGTAAATAGAGCAACTAAAGCTGGAATGTCTGTTGCTCAATCAGCATTAGTAAAAGCTACTTCTAATCATTTTAAAACTGTAGGTAAGTTTAACAAAAGATTGCAAGAAGCATTCCAAGCATATAGAAAAAATTTAACGGTAACTAATGATCAAATAGTTGGTTATTCCCCTGGCTCAATAGGAATTAAAGCTGGTGATTTATTAGATTCTGCAATTAGAAAAGCAGGTGGCAGAAAAGGAGTACCAGAAGCAGTTAAGTGGAAAGAATTTAACGAAATGGTTACTAAAGCAAGAAGAGATCCTGAAGGCTATGGCGCTCAAGCTCATCCTGAAATACAAAAAATAGCTAAAGAAATTCAAGGTGTATACGATTTAATTGGTAAAGAAGCTGAAACACTAGGCATGTTTCAATCTCAAAAATCTGTAGAGAAATTGAGATTAAAGTATGTAGAAAGAGTAGAAATAGCTAAGAAAGCATTAGCTGAAGCAAAGTCTCCTGAACACAAAGTATTAATAAAAAGAAGATTAGATTACGCAGAAAAAAAAGTAGGTAACTTAGCAAAACTTTTAGATGATATAAACGATGGGTTAGAAGATACATTTAACCCTCTTGTAGATAACTACGTTAATAGAGTTTATGACGTTGACGCTATATTGTATGACGTAGCTAACGATGGTTTTAAAGCTGCGCCAGGTGTAAAGCCAATTGACTTACCAAATGTTTCTTTTGGTATGACTGCTGGCATGGTAATTGGAATAGCAAAGAAAGGAAAAAATGCTAGAGGTTTTTCAGAGTACGGAAGAATAAAAGAAATAGATGATGATGGAAATATTATAGCTACTATAGATGGAGTAGATAGACCTATAGCAAAAGATAAGTTTAAGTTAATGGATAAAAAATTATCCGATGTACATACTTCGGATTTAAAATATTTATCTATACCAAAAGAAGGAACATTTAGAAGATTATTGTTTGATCATTTTAAAAAAGATCCTCAAAGATTTGTTTATAAAAACAAAAATGGTGAGTCTGTAACAGTTACAAGTCCATCTGATGTTTATAATCTAAACATGAGAGCAGATCAAACATTAAAAAAACTTACAAGAGATGGTAACAATCTAGATATGGATGGTGATTTAGATACTACTTTTGAAGGTGGCGCATTTATGAATAATGAAAGTGCTTTTCAATCAAGAAAATTAAATATTCCTGACACACTTTTAGAACCTTATTTAATTAATGATATCAATTACTTAGTAAGAATGTATTCAGAACGTATGTGGAAACGTATTGAGATGACTAAAAAATTTGGCGAAGCAAATGCAGAAACCAAACTCTGGGATACAGAAATGGATTTATTAAGAAACACAGGTGTAGATGAACTTGATGAAGTTAAAAGAATTATTACAGACCTCGGTGATAATAGAGATAAGGTATACAATATATTTAATACAGCAGATCCTTCTAGCTTTATGAAGTCTAGGCTACCAGCAGCATTAAGAAACTGGGCTAGTACTGCAATGATGGGTAAAGTGTTGTTTGCATCTATTGTAGATTTTGCTCGTATACCTATGGTACATGGCTTTGCTAATACATTTAGATATTTAAATAGTAAACAAATATTTGCAGCAGATAGGACAGAGTTCAACGATCAGTTATCAGCCAATGCTTGGTTAGGAGATGTGTACGATGTAGAAATGAATCAAGCCAGCTTAAGACATATTGGTGGTAATGAAAATAGAATAGGTAGAGGTGATTCAGCATTTGGTAGGTTCTTTGATAAGACAACAGGTAATCCTTTACAAGCTGTACAGTCTCCATTTTACCACGTTAACTTATTGTCAGCCTGGACTCACAAAATGAAATCTATGACGCAACATATATCTACACATAGATTTTTAGAGGACAGTAAAAAAGTATTAGACGGAACAGCAACCAAAAAAGAAATATTAAGATTAAACAGTTACGGTATTAGTAAACAAGATGCTAGAGGTATAGCTAAATTACCTACTTACAAAACAACTAACGGCATGTTGTATACTAAACAAAGTGAATGGTTAGCAACTAAAAGAGGTGAGGAATATGGAGACATGATGAGGTTTGCTTCTTTCCAAGATGTGCAAAATACTATTATTACTCCTGGGTTAGCTGACAAACCTAATATGATGTATGGCGTTATTCGTGTACGTAACGAAAAGTTAGCAGATATGTTTGATAACGATGTAATGAAATTTTTAGGTGGATTTGAAAAGACAGAGTTTGGTGGTAAGTTTAACAACGGCTTCCTAGCTTTACCTTTTCAATTCTATGCTTGGTCCTTTGCCGCAAACAGAAAACTTATGTTGTCCGGGCTATCAGGTAGGGAGATGAATGTGGCAATGGGCGCTATAACTATGATAGGTTTTGCAGCAATGGGAGATTACATGAAGAACCCACAATACTATCAACATAAAACTACACAAGAAAAAATTTATAGGGCTATAGAAATGTCAGGTGTTTTAGGTTTAGTAGCTGACGCAAACTTTGCATTAGAAGTAGTATCAGAAGGAGCGTTTGAAACACCATTAGGAATAAGGCCATCAATAGGTACTCCAGGAAGGTTTGGAGAAGCTAACGCATCAGATGCAGCAGGTGAATTTCTTGGCGCAGGGCCTGGAATGTTAGCAGATTTAATACATACTTTTGGTACAGACCAAGGGTATGACGAAAAAGCCCAGACAATTAGACGTTTAGTTCCATTTAATAATCTGATATGGTTTAATAGTCTGTTTAAGAAAATATACAATACTGGAGCAGAGGCGATAAGATGACAATAGCAACAGCAAAGAACACCCCAAGAAATGTCTATACAGCAACAAGTAGTCAGACTGTATTTACAATAGGATTTGAATTTTTTGCCACAGCGGATATCAAAGTATTCCGTAATGGCACAGCTTTAACTTACAATGCAGCACCAAGTAGTGTTGCTCAGTTTAGTGTGCAAGGCGTATCAAACGCTAGTGATAGTGCATATGAATTTGGATCTGGTGGTACAGTTACCTTAGGTGGTGGTGCTACTAATGCCGACAGTATAGTTATAGTAAGAGACATTGTGGTAGAAAGAACAACAGACTTTACGCCTGCCGCATCCTTTGATGTAACAGCATTGAATACACAACTTGATGTATTGATGGCCATGATGGCTGAAAGAGAAGAGAGTTCTTCAAGATCAATACGTCTACCGTTATCAGAAACTACTGTAGGTTTTGATATGCAACTGCCTGTTAAGGCTACTAGAGCAAACAAAATACTAGAGTTTGATAATGATGGTGATCCAGTTTGCGCTCTTTCTTCAACTAACTTTTCTGTACTTGCTACGATAACTGGCAACATAACAACCGTTGCAGGCATAGCTAGTAATGTAACTACAGTCGCAGGCATTGCATCTAATGTAACTGCTGTTGCTGGAGATGCAACTGATATAGGCGCTGTTGCTGGCAAAGCTACTGAGATTGGTAGGCTTGGAACAAGTGATGCTGTAGCTGATATGGCAATACTAGGTACTTCAGCTATCGTAACTGACATGGATTTACTAGGCACTTCTGCCAACGTAACAGCTATGGGCATACTAGGCACATCAGGAAATGTAACAGCAATGGGATTATTAGGCACAGATGCTGTAGTTGCTGACTTAAATTTATTAGGAACAAGTGATGTTGTAGCAGACATGGCTTTACTAGCTAACTCAGCTACTATAGCTGACATGGCTATACTAGCAACGTCTGACATTGTTGCTGACTTAGCAATCTTAGCTACAAGTGATGTCGTTGCTGACATTGCATTGCTTGCGACAAGCGATATAGTTTCTGACTTAAATACATTAGCTACATCGGCTATTGTTACTGACTTAAATATACTAGCAACATCAGATATCGTTACAGATATAAATTTATTAGCTACATCTGATATTGTGAGCGATCTAAATACATTGGCTACTAGTGATTTTGTATCAGACTTAAACATATTAGCTAGTTCAACTGTAGTAACTAACATAGCTACTGTTGCTACTAACGTAGCAGGAGTGAATAGCTTTGCTGCAAGATATAGAATAACAGGTGGTGATCCAGGTTCAGACAATGATGCTGGTGATTTGAACTACAACACATCTAGTAATGCTTTAAAATTTTATAATGGTAGTGCATGGGTAGCCATAGAAACTTATACACACCCTAATCATAGTGGAGAAGTAACATCTACAGCAGATGGTGCTACTGTTATAGCAGACAACATAGTAGACGAAGCTAACTTAAAAGTATCTAACGCACCAACTAATGGCTATGCCTTAACTGCCCAATCAGGCGATGCAGGTGGTATGACATGGGCATCTTTAGTAGGTAAACAAACCATGTGGATTCCAGCGGGAGCTATGTATCCTTCAACTACAAATCCCTGTGCTGGTTTAGAACAAGTACAAACAACAGCACTTAGACCTGACTTAAAAGTATTAGACTTTGCAACAGGTGCAGATGAATTTGCTCAGTTCTCTATTGCTTTTCCTAAATCTTGGAACGAAGGTACATTAACTTTCCAACCATTTTGGACAGTAACAGGTACGAATACAGGTACAGTTGCATGGCAACTAGGTGGTATAGCTGTTTCAAGTGATGATACTATTAATACTGCCTTTGGAACTTTAGTCGCAACCACAGCCCTTGCTCATAGTGGAACATCTAATGATTTAATGATGTCAGCAGAAAGTGGTGCAGTAACTATAGCAGGTTCACCAGCAGCAAATGATGTATGTTTCTTTCAAGTTAACCGAGATGTGTCTGCTGATACCCAAACAGGTGATGCAAGATTATTAGGAATTAAGTTGTTCTTTACTAATGACGCATTGACTGACGCTTAATAAGGAGTTTATTAAATGTTTGGATATAGAATTTTAGGACTAGGCGGCTCATATTATGATCGAAGAGTAACAATAACATTAACAATAAGTAGTGATGTTAATAATTATGATATTCAAGCTAATAGAGGTGCTACGTATCAAGCAGGAAAGACTGATGTAATTCTTATTAACAACGCACACATTAAATCTACTGCTGCAAACACACACGCATTACAAACTGGCTCAACTTGGACTAGTGGAGACACAATTACTATAGATAACAACTCACTTATTACAGCAGACGGTGGTAATGGTGGAGCAGGTGGTACAGGAAATGGCCCAGGAAATGGTCAGGCAGGTGGTGCAGGTGGGTTTGCTATTAGTATAAACTATCCAGTTAGTATAGATAACACAGGTGGCACAATCTCTGGTGGTGGTGGTGGAGGTGGTGGTGGTGGTGGTGCAAATACAACAAGGGAACTGCCAAAATCTTCGTCTGCACTTGATACATCATCAGGTGGTGGAGGCGGCGGTGGTGCAGGTACAGGACAAGGTGGTGCTGCAGGTGCAACGGGTAGTGGAAGTGGAAATAATAATACAGGAACTGCTGGTAATGCAGGTTCACTTACTGGAGGTGGTGGTGGTGGAGCAGGTGCGGGTTCTGCATCACAAGATGGTGGTCGTGGTAATGCTGGAGGAGGGCTAGGAGCAGTAGGAGTAGCAGGTGCAGCAGCAGACGCAGCAGGTGGAGCTGGTGGTGCAGCAGGAAAAGCTGTAAACTTAAACGGTAATGCAATAACTTGGATTGCTAATGGAACAAGAAACGGAGCTACATCATGATTTTATATAGAGCATGGATTCAAAACAAAACAGTTATACACCGTACTTACTGGGGTGGTAGTGAAGATGCAGAAACAATAAAAGTTAAGAATGAAATCTTAGCTAAGTTTCCTGATGAGACTTACCCGTATGAAATGCAAGTATGGGGTGTAAAGATGGGTGCAAATAAATACAGCGTTCATAACTGTAGCTGTGCATCAGATTATAAAGACAGTAGTAAGATTCAAAACAGTCTACTACTAAACCATGACTTCATTAAATACTTCTATGACTTAGATACATCAACAAAGACTATGGAAATAGTTTATAAGACAGGAGCAGTTATGCCTGTTGTTACAGTACCAAGTAACTTAACCGTAAAGTATGTAACTGATATGTGTAATGCTGCTTTTGAATTACAAGCGACACAAGCTATCTATGTAAGTGGTACTAATGATGACGTATGGGCTTGGGCTGAATCATTAAAGGCAGACATTGTTATGCCTATAAGTAAGACAAAGACACTAGCACATGCTGATGATATATTTAAGTTCCAGTTTAATAATGCTAAACAATTAACCGAAGTAACACTAGTTGCCCACTTAGAAAGATATCAAGTCTATGGTGAAGGTACTAATATTTATACAGAGTATACAGCAGACTACGCTGATGAGCTTACTAACTTAGATGATACTGAGATTGTTATTCCAAATCTTGATAACTCTGGTAATCGTATAGCTCAAACACAGAACAAAGCTGACATCAAAGAATACGTTAGAGTTCCTAAGGGTGATGGGAGTGGTGGATATGATACTGTTCTTCTTAAAGATTTATAACAAATTGCATATAGGTTTTGGTGCAACTCATGTTGTTGGAATAAACGGCATCCGTTACATTTCAAGATGGGGATTCTGGACTAAACCATTTACAATTTTAGTATCAAAGATACACCCAGTCAACGCTACTGTAGAATGTATACCTGACACAAAGCCTGATGCGAGTGTAATATATCATAGCCATCCATTTAATTTTATCTCTTTTATATTCAAAGGAACTTACATAGAAGAGATAAACAACGATGGGAATATTATTTTTAAAAAAAGAAAGTGGTTTAATTATGTAAGTAAAGATACTTACCACAAGATAACATGTGAAGAAGATGTGTGGTCTATACAGATTGGGTTCTTTAAAAATAACAAAGTAAAAATTAAAATAGATAATAAGATATACGCACACAAAAGAATATTTACTACAGGTGATATAGACAAATGAGAAGCCTAGCCTTTATAGTTATCTTAGCCATAACTTTAGCTTACATAGCTGAGTGCCAGGCTGCTGACTCAAACATCCGATACAAAGATATGCCAGTATCTCCACCATCCGTACCATCAATGGGAAGTTCAGGTGCGTACTCTGATATCTGTGTAGTAGCCAGAGCAGGTGGTGTATCAGGTGGGTTCATTGGTATCTCTGCTGGTATCCAAGTAGTAGATGAGAACTGTCAAATGATTAAACTTAGTAGAGCATTAGCCCAGCTTGGGATGAAAATCTCAGCGACTGCTATGCTGTGTAGAGATCCAAGAGTCTTTGAATCTATGGTAGCTGCAGGTAGTCCTTGCCCTGTCAATGGTTTGATAGGTGATGAAGCTATAGCTGAGTATCGCAAACGTGGAATATTAGATGAGCAAAATAATGTTATTAAAAATCCTAGTCGCAGGACTGTTAAGTTTAATGTTGTTGAACCAAACAATAGAGGCAGCAGAAACTACGGGCAACCTGTTAACTAACTCAGACTTTGAGGATGGTACGGCTGGTTGGATTCTATCTGGTGATGGTGTCAAGATTGATGGGCCATACAAGGATGCAGGCGACACAAAGATTATACGATTCAAAGGGCAAGGCTCTACCATATCTCAGCTTGTCAACCTAACTGCAGTAGAAGAAGGCAAAGAAATTTTGTCGTATACCATAAGCTACCATGGGTATGGTTGTGGTAATGATGCTAACGGACATTGCACGCAAGAGAACCACGACAAGATTATAACCAACATAAGTTTTACTGATGGCTCTAACACAGAGGTATCAAGTCATAGCACCAGCGTTATATATGAAGATGGCTTTACTCTCTACACCTTTACTAAGTCTATCAATGATAACTTTCTTACTGGTGAGGTAGCTATTAACTTTGAACTAACAGGGGAGGACAGTCATACAGGTAACAACTGGTTAGCTCCTATCTCAGACAACTATGAGTTTGCTATAACCTACCAGGACTATGTAGTACAACAAGCAGTAGAAGAAATGATAGGTGGGCTAGACTTATCAACAGAAGTTACGTTGGACTTAATCAAAGACATGCAACCTATGGACATGCAACACATGGAGATGGTAGAGATGCCAATGGATATGCAACCTATGGAAATGATAGAGATGCCAATCAATATGCCAGAAGCAAAGATGGATATGCCAGACATGATAGATGTTCCAATGGATATGCCACCACCCATACAAGAAATAAGAGTTGAGATGCCTATGGATATGGGTAACAATCATGTCGAGGTAGAACCTATACAGGAGATACAAGAAATTAGAGTGAAGGAATCACCACAACAACAACCAAAGATAGTGGAGACTACAGATGATAGACAAGAAATCAAAAAAGAAATCGCATCAATCAAAGAGGCAGAACCAGATGAACCAAGCAACATACGAGAAGAAGGAGACACCAAAGAGGGGGAGGGGAAGACCGAAGAAAGTGCAGGAGAAAGTAAAGGAGATGAAAAAGAAAGCAAGCAAGTTAAAGTTGACACGAAAGCAGAAGTTCCTAGTAAACCTAATGCTAGTGAAACTAAAGTTAAAGCTACTCTACCTGTCAATACTGTCAAGCCTCAAACGATAGAGCAACTACCATTACCTATTGCCTATTTGCAAATCATTAATGATTCTATTAGCATGGTAGAAACAGTAAGCTTAAGACAGGAGCAGATATATGGAGGGGAGCAAGAGTATAACCTTAACACCAGCAGTATTACTATCGCTGGTCTTGACAATAATTCCAGCAGCAGGTGGAGTAATCTACAAAATGAGCGCAAACGATTCAAAGCTCCAAAGTATGTCAGGAGAAATAAGTAAGAACGCAGTAAGGCTAGGCAAGATTAAGAAGACAGATACATCTGGACTACTAGATAGAATCTCTAAGCTAGAAGGAATCATTGAGACACAATCATCTCAGCTAAAAGAAATGAATCAAGAGATTAAAGATGCAGAAGATAGCATGACATCCTGGAGTGAGAAAGAATTTGAAAAGCTATACGATATTATTAATGACAATCCACTAGGGAGATAGCATGGGCATACCAATGGAACTAATATCAATGGGTGCATCAACTGTACTAGGTGGTATCTTAGGTATCATGGCCCAGGCAAGTAAGGATAAAGCTGAACAACAAAAGATGTTGATGACAAGAGCAGACTTCCAATCAAAACAATTTGATAAGGCTCGCAACGTAACAGATCAATTCACTAAGAATACTAGAAGATACATTGCACTCATGTGTGTGATGGCAATCATAGTGTTACCTAAGTTAGCTCCCTTCATAGATCCAGACATAGATATTTTTGTAGGGTACACAGAAGAAACTATAAAAGGTTGGTGGATATTTAGTAGCAGTACTGACATGACATTATGGAAACCGTTAGGTGGATTAGTAATCACACCATTAGATACTCATGTTGTATCTAGTATCATTGGATTATATTTTGGTGGAAGTTTAGTGAGGAGATAATGAAAGATTTTTTTGTAGTCTTATTAATTTTCATAGTAATAATTTTTTTAGGTAGAGGTATAAAATATTTTGGTGTATACCATATGCCACAAACTGTAGAGATTGATAAAGAAATAGAAGATTGGCAACCATTCAGGTAGATATAGTACAGACTTACCAAATCCTAGGCTCTCATTGGCTCATACACAGGCGTAGCTATACCATCCTATGTGGTAGTGGCTCAAGATTACTATAGTTTATGTATGGTATACGTATGAAAGCGTGAAAGGATTAACAAAAAGAGAGGGCTATTAACCCTCTAAGT
>TARA_B110000259_G_scaffold152123_1_pt1 | contig 10472 bp, 9 predicted proteins | sample TARA_B110000259 | Tara Oceans TARA_B110000259 (sample SAMEA4397649) | marine metagenome | biome: Polar Biome; feature: [SRF] surface water layer (ENVO:00010504); material: water (ENVO:00002006), including particulate matter (ENVO:01000060) such as... | depth 5 m | reverse complement strand
AAAAAAAATCTATGAAAAACATATTTATAATAGGTGCTGGTCAATTAGGCAGTAGGCATCTTCAAGCTTTAAAAAATTCAAATAACTCATTAAATGTATTTATTATAGACCCAAGTTCAGAGTCTTTAAATATAGCTAATGAGCGATATGAATCAATGCCAGGAATTGACAATAATACAGTTAGCTACAGTAAATCATTAAATGATATAAACTGTAATAACAAAATTGATATTGTTATAATTGCTACAGCAGCTAACGTGAGAGCAAATGTTACAAGAGATTTGTTAGACAAGTTTGAAGTAAAAACAATTGTTTTTGAAAAAATACTCTTTCAAAAAAGAGAGGATTACAATCTTATTTCTGAACTATTAAAAAGTAAAAATATTAATTCATATGTAAATTGTCCCATGAGGATGATGTCATTTTACAAAGAAATTCAATCTTCTTTTAAGGGAACAAAGTTCACATATATGGTGTCAGGGAGTCAATATGGATTAGTTACTAATTTAATTCATTACATAGATCATATGGCTTTTTTAAATCAAAGTATTAACTACACATGTAATGCGAATTTTTTAGAAAATAATATTTTTGAAAGTAAGAGAAAAGGATTTTATGAGTTAAATGGAACTTTCAATGTGTATTTTAAAAATGGAACCCAAGGTATTTTTTCTTGTGAGTCTAAAGGCAACTTGCCAGGAGTTGTTCAAGCTTTTAATGAAAATGTACATTTTATTTCCCGAGAGAGTGAAGGAAAAGTTTTAATCTCAAGAAAAGAAAACGATTGGAAATGGGAAGAATTAGAATTTAATATTCCCTATCAAAGTGAATTAACAGCTATTTTAGTTGAAGATATATTAATGAATGATAGTTGCTCACTTCCATCATACGAGGAGAGTATAAAATTACATTTACCTTATTTAGACTCAATTTTAGAGTTAATTAATTCTAATAGTCAAAATAAATTTGATCACTATCCTTTTACTTAAAAAATAATTAATATGAATACAACAACAATGCTAGTCGGTGCAGGCCCAATGGCCATTGAATACGCAAAAATATTAAAAGCTCAAAACGTAGATTTTATAACTATCGGCAATTCTAAAGAAGGGGCTATTAATTTTGAAACTCAAATTAAATCTAAGGTTATTATAGGTGGTATTGAAACTTGGTTAGAAAAGAATCCTCATACAGATTACAGTTTATTTAAGGCCATCGTAGCAGTTAATGAGAATTTATTGGGTTCAATAACCAGAAAATTAATCAATGTTGGTTTTAAGGATATTCTTGTTGAAAAACCTGGAGGGTTAAATTTTAAAGATATTCAAAGTGTAAATAATCTAGCTATTAAAAATAATGCTAAAGTGTATGTTGCATACAATCGTCGTTTCTTATCATCAACTTTAAAAGTACAAGAGCTAATTAAACTAGAAGGAGGTGTTACTTCTTTTAATTTTGAATTTACTGAATGGGGGCATATAATTAAAAGCCTTGTTAAAAATGATGGTGTTTTAGAAGAATGGCTTATTCAAAATTCTTCCCATGTTATAGATTTAGCTTTTTTTATTGGAGGACATCCAACAGATTTGAAAAGCTTTGTTTCTGGGGGAGCTAGTTGGCACCCAAGTGGAACTGTTTTTTCTGGAGCAGGAGTTACATCATCTAATGCATTGTTTTCTTACAACGCAAACTGGGATTCTGCAGGAAGATGGTGGGCAGAGTTTTTGACAAAAGAAAATAGATATATCATGAAACCAATGGAGAAGCTTTTTGTTCAAAAAAGAGGCTCAGTAGCTGTTAATGAAATTGAGATAAATAATGATTTAGATCTATTATATAAACCCGGTTTATTTAAACAAGTAGAAGCATTTATGAAATTTGAAGACAGACTGATGGAAATCCAAGAGCAAATAAAGATGTTGCCGATTTATAATGAAATTTCCAATAAATAAAATTTCAAAATAAATATTTTTTCTTGAATTATTTTTGCAATTAATACACATATCTTTTATTTTGTAATCAAATGTATAATTATCTAAAAAGTTTTAGAAGAAATATTAGTCTTCTTGGGATTTTCTATGCTTTTAAACATGCTAAAAGCATAGAAAAACTTAACTCAGTCGATATTTTGTATCTGTGTCATGATAATAGTAGACCATTGTTATTTGATGGAAAATACCACAGCCCATTAATTGATAGTATTAATATTAAGCTAAAAAATTATTCAAATTATACTTTGGCTTTACCTTTTTCTAAGTATAGTGGTAACAAAGCATATGGTAATACAATAAACTTAAATTTTTATATAATAATCTCTCTTTTAAAAAGAGTCGTTATTTACAGATCTAGATCACTTAAAAATATAAATCATGATCCTTTGATTAAATTTTACATTAAGTTGTATAAAAAATTAAAGCTGAAAATAATTATAGGAATACAACCCTCGACTGAAATGTGCATCGCTGCCAAAATATCTAAAATTAAAATTATAGATGTTCAACATGGTATTGTGTCAACTGATGAAACTAATGGATACTATTCTCCAGGAAAAAGATTTCATACTAAAAATACGGGCTGGCCTAACTATATATTTTGTAGAAATAAACAATCATTTAATGAAGTACTGAAGTTAAAAAATTACACAAAGCCCTTGCTAATAGGTAATTTAAATAAATTTTTTTATGAAAACATTTATTTAAATACTCAGGAAAATATTTTATTCAAAACAAAAAGAAAAACATTTCTATTCACTTTCCAACCTTTCTATGAATCTAAAACTTTTTCAAGCACAAATTTACATCACAAGATCGTATTTCCATCGGCATTACTAAAACTTATTTTAAGTTCAAATTACAACTTTATACTAAGGTTACATCCATCGCAAATTCAAAATAAGAATTTATTTAAGTTATATATGACTGCTTTGAATAATCTATTTTCTGAATGTAATAATGTAGATTTCATCATTAATAATAAAGAACCATTAGAATACTCTCTTTTAAATAGTGACATTCACATAACATACAATTCAGCAAGCCTTTTTGATGCCTTTGATTTCGGTTTAAAGACCATTCTTTTGGATCATAATATTTCACGATTGAATAGTTATTATGGAGAATTAATGTATTCAGATTTTGTCATAGTTGAACCTACTTTAGAAGTTAATTTTAATAAACATTTTAAGCAGAAAAAATATAAAGAAGATTCAGATAATTTTGACTTTGAAGATTTTATTTTAAAAAATATGAAGTCATGTTAAAAAGGTTTGCTCTTATTAGATTTTTACTTTTTTCATTCTTTTTTTTACATGTAATTCCATTTTTTCTAAAAGAAAGTTATCAATTTATAACAATCTTTAACTATTCGATTGTTATTTTTCTATTATTTATTTCTTCTTTTAACAAAAAAAAGATAAAACCTATTTCACTAATTTTCATTAGCTTGATTTTTATCTCAATAACTATGGCAGTTTTTGGGTTTTCCGGAACAATTTCTTCCTTAATTCTAGCAGCTTCAATACCTCATTTTTTGTTAAGTAATATTAATTCTGAGAAAGACTTTATACAGTTATTTTATCAACCAATTATACTATGTTCGTTATTACTTATATTATTTAGCGCATACTTATACATTGATGTTAAAGATATTTTAGATAGCTATTATTACTTAGGTGAATATTTTATTATAGCAAGTATTAATTATGTTCCATTATTATTTTGCTCTTTTTGTGTGATTACATTTATATTATTTAGAGCTAAGAATAAACAAATTGATAACAAATTATTTCATTCATTATTTTTTATTTTATTGGTTTTATTAACCGGTTTTTATAGTATGATTTTTTTAACAAGAACAGTTTTTGTTTGTTCATTTCTTTTATTGTTTGCTCACTTTAAAAAAACAAGAATTTATTTGATCTTACTAATGTTAACTATTGCGATCTACAATATTGATGCCATTCTTTTAGAAGTTATTAAATTTTTTGGCTCTGAGACTATATCGGATATTGCTGCTGATAATATAAGATTTGATTCTGTTACAAATCTTATTAATTCGTCATTAAGTCTTGATTTTGATTTCAGGAATCAAATGTCTTATTCATCATTAATTAATTTATTATTTTCGTTATTCCCATTAACATTAGTCTATTTATATAATCTTCTTAATGCATTAATTATAATATTTAAAAGAAGAGATATTAGTTTGTTTTCAGTTTTCTTATCTAGTTTTTTTTTAGTTATCTATCAAATGGATTTTTTCTCAATCTTTGCTTTTTTCCTTTTCTTAGAGTACGTCATAAAAATTGTCAAAAATGAAAAGTATGCTAGTTGAACACTCAACTCCAAGATTTAATAATTTTATTTTATTAGTAAATGAAGTGTTTGCTAAATCTTTTTCTTTTATTTTATTCTGGTTTTTAGGGATTAAATTATTGAATATTGAGCTTAAAGAGTTTTTACTAGAAATGCCCTTTATTTTTATATTTTCAACAGTTTTATCTTTTGGTGTTTCAACTTTTTTTTTAGATCAAAAGAAAAGTGATAATCATACTTTTATAACACAAATAACTTTTTCATTAGGATTGGTTCTTATTATTAATCTAATTTTAGTTATGGCCTTATGTATTTGTTTTTTTTTAAATTTTATTAGTCTTAATTATTTAATTTTGTTTGTAGTTGCGGTGTCTGTAAACATAAACATGATTTTATCTGAGTATTTTTTTGTTTTAAAAAAATATCGTTCAATGGCTTTGACAACTATAACTCCTAAAGTATTATTTTTTATAGCACTTTTAATTTTAGATGAGTATTATTTTATAAATAAACACATTGTTTATTTGCTTATAATACTTACACATATTGTTAGTTCATTTCATGTGATTTTCAATATAAATATAAAGTTTACTTTAAATGATGTAATCAAATATTTTAAATTTGCGTGGATATTAACTTTACAACCATTTTTAGTATATATGGCTTATGTAAGCTTTAGGTACTTTATTGACATTTCAGATGATTCTAACTATCTAATTGAATTCAGTGTATTACAAACCTTCATGGGTGTATTTGCTTTTTTAATTAGTATTGCAAATAGATTTATAATTCATGATTTATATGAATCTCTTATTGTAAATTCCGTGAATGAAGTTATGACACAAAAATTTTCTTTATTTAATAAGGTATTTTTTTTATTTAGCTTTTTATATCTAAATATTGTTGTTTATTACTCTACGGTGAAGCTAAATATTGATATTACTTTAACCCTATTTGTTGGAGTTTTTTTTATAATTATAGCTTCACTAATAAATTTTATATCTCAATATTATAAATCAATAATTATTTTCAATAAGAAATTTGCATTCATATTAAAAGTTAATTTATTTTCCTCTTTCATCACAATCACTTTATCCTATTTCTGCTTAATTCTGAAAATAAATATTTTGTATACATTTTCTATAGTTATCGTTAACTTAATATTATTTACATTTTATAAATCTAAGGTTGACCAATCTTTTTTTAATAAACTAATTTCTTCAAATTTTATTTATCGAATGATGTTATTATTAACAATGTTTTTTTTACTGGAATACTTTGTTTTTACATTAAATTTCTTTGTTATCCCAATAAATATTCTTATTCTGTTTCTTATTGTTTTGGACTTAATCAATTACTTATTAAAAAATAAATTACTAGCTCTTAGTCATAGGTCATGACATATTTAAAGTATATTATTAATTTATTTATAATCTTTGTTAAAAGGCAAATTTATAATAACACGATAGATAGTCTTACAAATTCTATAAGCTGGAATTCAAACATATATAATAGCGCCATAGGTAAATACAATTATTTTGGTCCAGGAACTGTTATTAATGACACTGTAATTAACAATTATTGCAGCATAGCACCTCATGTTGTTATTGGTGGCATGGAACATGATTATTCTAACTTTTCGACTTCTACTAAGCTATATTCCAATAATAAAGTTTTGACAACCGTTATAGAAGATGATGTGTGGATTGGAGCTAATGCCGTTATTAAAACCGGTCTAATTATTGGCAAAGGATCTATAATAGGTGCTAGCGCTGTTGTTTTAAATGACATCCCTCCTTTATCAATAGTGGTTGGTAATCCGGGAAGAGTTTTAAGAAGTAGATTTTCTGAAAAAGATAAGATTAAAAAATATAATTCGATAGATTTCTCCAATAATCCCGATTTAATAAGACTGAATTTAAATGAAATATAAATTTATTCTATGATTGGGCAAAAGTTTGTTTCTGTTATTATTCCTTGCCGGAACGAGCAACGATACATTGAAAATTGTATTAATTCAATTTTTAATCAGGATTACAGTAGTGATAAAATCGAAATTATAGTTGTAGACGGGTCAAGTGATGATAATACCATTCAAATTTTAGAAAAATATCCTAAAATCACTTTGTTAAGTAACCCTAAGAAGATAGTTCCAATATCTATGAATTTAGGTATTAGAAAAGCTAAAGGTGAATATATAGTAAGAATTGACGCTCATTGCATTTATCCAACAAATTATATATCAGAATTGATTTTTAATTCTATAAAATTCAATGCTGATAATATTGGAACAATAATGGAAACAATTCCAGCTAATAGCTCTGTAAAAGCAAAAGTTATAGCTATTGCCTTAAGTCATCCTTTAGGAGTCGGAAACTCATATTTTAGAACTGGTTCAAGTAAAATAAGACAGGTAGATACTGTACCATTCGGATGTTACAAAAAAGAAGTTTTTAAAAATATTGGTCTCTATGATGAGGAACTTATTCGTAATCAAGACGACGAACTTAATGGAAGACTTACCCAAAGTGGAGGTAAGATTATTTTGATGCCCAACATAGTATTAAAATACTATGCAAGGGATACAATTAAAAAAGTTTTCAGTATGTTTTACCAATATGGTTTTTTCAAACCATTAGTCAATCTAAAATTAAAAAAACCTGCTACAGTTCGTCAATTTGCCCCTTTGCTTTTTGTTCTAGCAATTCTAACAGGTTTTCTAGCAGGTCTTTTTAATTATTTAATCCTAAAGATTACTCTTTTTTGTATAGGTTTTTATTTTTTTATTTTGTTAATTATTAGCTTTAAAATAATTATTATAGAAAAATTAAAATTTATTTCTATAATTTACTTTATACTTACTTTTTTTACAATTCATTGGAGTTATGGTTGGGGTTATATAAATGGAATTCTAACACTCATAAAAAATAAAATAATAAATTAATATGAATACAAGAATTCAATATAGTCTTCCTTTAATAGACAAAGATGTAGAGCTTGAAGTTCTTTCTTGTTTAAATGAAACTGGTTGGCTAACAACGGGTCCCAAAGTCAAAGAATTAGAAGATGAAATCTCTAAATTATCTCAAACGAGTTCGACTATCTGTGTAAATTCATGGACTTCCGGAATGTTACTTTTGATTAAATGGCTAGACCTTGAAGAAGATGATGAGATTATTGTTCCGGTTTATACCTATGCAGCTTCAGCGTTTTCAGTAATCAACTCTAATGTTAAATGTGTGTTTGTTGATGTTAACAGTGATTTTACTATTAATATTGATGAGGTTGAAAAAGCCATAACTACAAAAACAAAAGCGATTATGCCTGTAGATATAGGTGGGCTTCCCGCAGATTATATAGCACTTAATAATCTTTTAAATAAAGAAAGTGTTAAAAGTAAATTCACTCCAAAAACAGCTTTTCAAAAAAAAATAGATAGGCCCATTGTTGTTTCGGATGCAGCACATTCAATAGGCTCCCTTATTGATGGTATTCCAACACCGCTGTTTTCCGACTTTAGCGTCTTTTCTTTTCATTCAGTCAAGAACATCACAACTGGTGAGGGAGGTGCGATAACCTTTAAAATCTTCAATGAAGAACAAGATCACCTAATTCTCAATGAATTAAGGTTATTATCTTTAAATGGCCAAAGTAAAACAGCTTATGAGAAAAATTCTATTGGAGGATGGAAATATGATATTTTAACTAATGGTTTAAAAGTAAATATGCCTGATATTAATGCAGCGATTGGTTTAGCTCAAATTAAGAAATACAAACATATTTTATTACCGGAAAGAGAAAAAATTTTTTTAAAATACACTTCAATTTTATCTCAATATTCATGGGCAGTATTACCAACATTTTCTGTTGATAATAGAAAATCATCATGTCATTTATTTCAATTAAGAATCAATGGATTTGAAGAGCAACAAAGAGATGTATTAATGAGTAGATTAGCTTTTTTAGAGATTGGTGTAAATGTTCATTATATTCCTCTTCCAATGATGTCTTATTTTAAGACTATTGGATTAGAGATAACAGATTTTCCATCTTCTTACAATCTTTATAAAAATGAGATTACTTTACCATTATATAATAATCTCTCACTTGAGAAAGTTGAGTATATCTGTCTAAATGTAGCTAAACTAGTTAATGAAATAATCAAATCAAATGGACATAAGTAAATTACTTTCAAGTAGAGTCAGGAACATTAACAAGAATCCTTTTCTTGTAGATTTAAAAAGTCAAAGTGAATTTTTAAATTTAAAAATACAAAACCAAAAATTCTTGATAATTGGTGGTGCGGGAACAATAGGTTCTAGTTACATCAAAGAAATTTTAAAATATAAACCATCAAAAATAACAGTTGTTGATATCAATGAGAATGGTTTAACCGAATTAACAAGAGATCTGCGGAGTTCAAATTTATTAGATTATAACCCAGAGTATATTACCTACCCGGTAAATTTATTGAGTGATACGTTTGATAAAATATTTAATTCAGATACTTGGGATGTTGTTTCAAACTTTTCAGCACACAAGCATGTGCGTTCGGAAAAAGATAAAATTTCTGTTGAAGCCTTAATTAAAAACAATATTTTTGGGGCCATCAAGCTTTTAAAACTATGCGAGTTAAATCCCCCAAATTATTTTTTTAGTGTTTCTACAGACAAAGCTGCGAACCCTGTTAATGTGATGGGTGCATCAAAAAGTTTAATGGAGAAATTAATTCTTTCAAAGAAAAATAATTTTAGAGTATCTACCGCTAGGTTTGCCAATGTTGCTTTTTCCAATGGAAGTTTATTAGATGGTTTTATTTATAGACTCCAAAAATCACAACCATTGTCTTGTCCCTCAGATATAAAGAGGTTTTTTGTTACTCCAGAACAATCAGGTCAAATATGCTTATTGGCAACATTTTTAGGTGAGTCAGGTAATATTTTCTTCCCAAAACTAGATTTTCATAAAGATCAAATTTATTTTAAGGATATCGCTTTAGATTACTTAAAAGAAGAAGGTCTCGAGCCAAAATATATGAATTCAGAAAAAGAGGCGAAAGATTATGATATTCAAAATAATTCAGGTAAATATCCTATTTACTTTTTCAAAACAGATACCTCTGGTGAAAAAACGTATGAGGAGTTTTACACAGAAGAGGAAGATTATAATTTAAAAAAATATGATTCATTAGGATTTATCAACACTCCAGAAAATGACATATCATTTACACAGGTAGAGGCTGATTTTGAAACTGTTTTTAGTGATTTAAATTCAGTAAAATTAGATTTAATAAAGGTTATTAATAAATATGTCCCAGATTTCATGCACATTGAAACTGGTAAACATTTAGATCAAAAAATGTAAATTATGCCAAGAATTTTAGATATATTATTATCAGTTTTCACACTTTTATTTTTGTTACCTCTATTTATTCCAATAGTTTTAATTCTTCTTTTAACAGGGGAGGGTAAGGTGTTTTATTTGCAAAATAGAGTTGGTTACAAGAACAAAAATTTTAAAATAATAAAATTTGCAACAATGCTCTCAAATAGTCCAGATATCGGATCAGGAAGCCTAACTTTAAAAAATGACCCAAGAGTTTTGCCTTTTGGTTCTTTTTTAAGAAAAACCAAGATAAATGAATTGCCTCAAATTTTAAATATTATAATCGGAGATTTGTCTATTGTTGGTCCGAGACCGCAAATGCAAGTTGATTTTGAAAAATATTCAGATGATGTTCAGAAAAAAATATATAATGATAGGCCAGGATTGACAGGGATAGGTTCAATTATTTTTAGAGATGAGGAATCTTTGATCTCAGCTGCATCTGAAAATGAGGATCCCCATGATTTTTACAAAAGAGTAATAGCCCCCTATAAAGGTGAATTGGAGATGTGGTATCAATCACATCGTTCTCTATTTTTAGATTTACAATTAATTTTTATAACAGCTTGGGTTATAGTTGCTCCAGAAACCAGACTTTATGAAAAATGGTTTAAAGATTTGCCAAAGCGTGAATTTTAATAAATTAATTAGATATAACAACCTGTATTATGCAGTTTTTTTGTTTATAGGTTTTGTTTATAAAGTTCTTGATTAGCAATAAGACATTTATAATTAATTTAAAATTTTAATACAATGATCCAATTTAATAACTTA
>TARA_B110000259_G_scaffold35373_1_pt1 | contig 10482 bp, 9 predicted proteins | sample TARA_B110000259 | Tara Oceans TARA_B110000259 (sample SAMEA4397649) | marine metagenome | biome: Polar Biome; feature: [SRF] surface water layer (ENVO:00010504); material: water (ENVO:00002006), including particulate matter (ENVO:01000060) such as... | depth 5 m | reverse complement strand
TGGAGTATGCGTGGTAGAGAGAGCCAATGAGATGCTTGGCGATTAGCTGTTCTTCTGCGGCTCGAGTAATGGCTTGCTCTGGGGTTAAACCCCGAGTACTTCTTTCCTCATTAACGACATCTATTACTGTCGATACCAATTCGTATATAAAGTCGGCGTCAGTTTGTTGATACCAATCGAATCTTAATCCATTCATGTTTAAGCGGGCTCTATCTAATTTATATCTATTATTACATAGACTGATGTTATCGCTATAAGAGAAAAAGGAATTACTGATGGCTTATTTTGGAAATTTAGAGTCACTTATTTTAGATCGGCATCTTGATAATAAGGCAGAGGAATTAATTATATTAAGTGGCTATATAGGACCATTGCCGATAGAAAGACTCACACAAAGAAAGATTAGATCAAAGGTTATTTGGGGAACACTAGCAGAAGACAAAAAGACCTTTACAAAAGAGAATCACAACAAATACAAATCTATAACCGGAGATACAAGTAACAGTACAGAAGTGCTTTACAAGGATTTATATGACCATAGTAAGATTTATTGTTGGCTGAAAAATAATGAGCCAATTGAAATCCTTGCGGGTTCGGCTTAGCCATATTTTCTGCTTTGTCTAGTTGATCGTCATGCTTACCTGTCATTGCGCCAACACGCAGTCGGCCCTGCTCGAAATTCCTATGTGGCTAGATTTACTGCGAGGTCATGGTCAAAAAACTACTTCACATGATTTTCAATACTGTACTTAAGGAAAAAATCTGCCTCGCCATAATCAGGATAAATCGCCACCATCTTGATCATTGCTTCCTGCCGTGTATCGGCAAACTTCACGATGCGCGTGTAATCATCGATATACTGAACCATCTGATCAAATACGCCCATATCGGTGACATCTCCGTGGCCTGGGTATACTACTGGATTGCGGTCAGTGTACTCACGTTTAATTCGCAGTAACTCTTCACGCCAGTTGGCTATATCCTGCCAGCTAATATCGTCGCCTTGCCAGTGATGCACTTTGTTGTAACCAAAGTCCGACAGGAACAGACTATTGAGATCAGGACTGTAGACCGTAGTCATATTTGGGGCTTCAGCCTGCTTGTAATCGGTAGTTAGCTCCAGCGTGTAACCGCTTTCAAAGCTAAGCGCGTTACTAGGGAGTATTTCAATGGTGCTTTCGTAATCGAACCCCTCAGGATTACTCGCGTTTTTGGGTCGCAGCGGCGGCTCTAGCGGCGGCTCGGCCGCGGTGGCACCAAAGCCATTCATATAGATCGCATAAGTCTTGATATCCTTTCTTATCGCCTCGTTGGCCACAACGATTTTTGCATCCGGGAACTCATCGCGAAACAAAGGCATACCCGTGAAATGATCCGTATGACCATGGGTAATGAGTATATAATTTACAGGTAATTTCTTGCTTTTAATAAGCGCAACCAATTTTTCTGCTTCATAGGTCTTACGCTGCACATCCATCACAATGATCGACTCACCATCTGAGAAGATAAAAGAGTTTACAGTAGCAAAATTGCCCTCAAACATTTCCACCTGCAGATGGTTAGTGCTTTCGCTGGCGAATGCAGCACCACAGGAAACAAAAAGATCCAGGCATATCAAAACCATTAATAGCCGCAGTAATTTCATCATGGGTATCGCCGGGCTCGGTTGATGGATAAGGAATTGTCCTTGAACACAGGCCAATATTTCGATTTTACATCGCTCGTTTGCAAATAAACCGCACCATCGCCCTCCCGGTACAGTTTACTGACGTCAGCGGCTTCCTTCAGCTTGTCAACTGCCCTGAAAATGTCTGCGATAGCCTGTCGCGGAGATTCCGCTTCGATTTCATAAACAGCCAGGAAATGGGGTATTTCTTCCGGTCCGACAGTTAACACCTCCATGATGCGATAGAGTTCATAAAGATTTGCCCGCACTAACCCTTTCGCTTGCGCCATTTTCGGCAATAAAGTCTTTGCATACCAATCCAGTAATCGCTCCCTAGCTACTGCATCCCGACAGCATAGAATTTTTCTGACAAATAGATAATTTTGCCAGTCAGGGGAACCTGCCGCAGATACTTCAAATGGTGGTGCGGCGCGCCGGTAGTAGTTCGCCTCAACTACTTTCAAATCGTTGGTCAAACGGCCCATGGCGCCCATTTTGCGGGCTGCCACGTACAGATCGATAATGGACTTGTCGATATCATCGGTTTCAATGTTATATAGCGCGACATAATTACCGTCGTCGCCCTTCAAGTTGACCGATGGAAATTCAGGGAAATCCTGCCCTATCCCCCTGCGGGCTCGCATAAAGCCGGGGACTTCCAGAACGTCCGGAATGTCCACCTGGTCATACCAGATATTGAATTCAGCCTCCCGGGCCGGATTGGACGGTTTGGTTTTCACCATGTAGAACCAGTGTTTTTCATCGCCTGCCTGGGAAACACCCGCCGCAAGGACACTGGTGCAGACCAGTGACAGGATCACTAACGGGAGCGCCGCTGCTAACTTGATCATCTTCAATACCTCCAATTCTTGAACTTCAGGCAAAACATCTCGCTACATTCGTCTTCAATGGGCTTCGATCCAGGTGCCGGGAATCCAGCAAAGGGCTCAGTGCACTGACGCTTCCGCTGACGATGCCCTATCGAATACTCGTTCACCTGCAATAAAGGTCATTTGGACGTTTGTTTTATGCACCCGGGTGATCGGAACCTCGTACGGATTTTGATCCACCACAATCACATCGGCCAGCATTCCCGGCTCGATCCGGCCGACCTTGTCCGCGATGCCTCTTTGTCGCGCCGAGTTGACGGTAAACATGTCCATCGCCTGATCGAGCGTGATGGTTTCGGCTTTGCCAAATGAACTGTCGCTGCCGCCGGGCTTCTCTCTTGTGACCAGAATCTCCATGCCAATCCAGGGGTTCACAGACGGGACGACGGACCAATCCGAACCCGGCACCACTAGCGCGCCGGACTCGATCATTTCCCGGACCGGCCAGACCCGATCGATGCGTTTTTGCCCGACAGCCTTCGTGATGTCGTCGTTGATGGGACTGGGGCCCCACAAGTAGGGAGAGACTTCAAAAGTGGCCGCGATGGTGCGGGCGCGCAATATGTCCTGAGGAGAGACAAAAGTGGAATGCCCCGCGTTGTGCAGTTGCCCGCTGAAACCGTTGGCCAGGCGCGCGGCTTCAATCGAGTTGAGGCCTGCCTGGACCGCCGCATCGCCAGCAGCGTGAAATTTTACCGTCAAACCCATCGCGTCAAACCGGCTTACCGCCTGGTTCAATGCGTCCTGGGCGACCAGCAATACACCTTTGCGGCTGGCGTCGTCGTCCCGCCCTTCCACCGTGCCTTCATACGGTTCGAGCATGGCAGCGGTATGGCTGTCGGTAGGCACCCCGTCAAGAAAGATTTTTACGCAATCAGGCGCTACGCGGTCTCTTGCATATCGGTTCCGGGAAGCGATCAAGGCTTCCGATTCCGGGTTGTCCGGCACCCAGGTCAGGCACAACCTGGCGCGCTGCTTCAGGATTCCGGCATCAGCCAGGGCAGTGTAGGCCATCAGTTCCTTTTCCGAGCCTGCGGTAAATCCCACTGAAGCCTCGGTGAAGGTGGTGATCCCATAGGACAGCATGTTGTGCAAGGACCACTCCAATGCGGACCTGACCTCCTGGTCTGAATATCCCGGCATGTACTTTCTGACCTGCTCTATGGCTCCTTCCCTGAGAATTCCCGTCGGATTGCCGTTGGCGTCGCGCTCGATAATGCCACCAGGGACAGCGCGTGTCTGACTGCTCATGCCGGCTGCTTCCAGCGCCCTGGTATTCACCCACGCGCTGTGACCGCTGGTGTCTTCCAGCAGCATGGGGTTGTCTGGGGCAATGGCATCCAACATTTCGTGATTCGGCACCTGTCCAAGCGCCGATGCGTCCCATTGGCCGCCGGTAATCCATTTACCCGGCTCAGTATTCTTCACGCAGGTCCTGATCAACTGCTGCGTATTGGCCAGTGATGAACCCTGCGGAATACTGCATTCCCTGGCCCTGATTCCGCCATATATCGGGTGTACGTGCATGTCGTGCAGTCCTGGAAGAACGGTATTGCCACCCAGATCGATGACCTGCGTATCCCCGGCGCGCATACCCTCTATTGCCTTTGAATCTCCAACAGCCAGGATCAAGCCGTCACCAATGGCCATGGCTTCCGCCCAACCTGAAGACGTCTTGATCCTGCCATCGATCATGATCAGGTCGACTGCCCCTTGTCCTGCGAGCATTTGTGGCACAGCCTGCCCCTGTGCTATTGCGGGATAATGGATAGCAATCGCCAGGGCGGCTACAAACAAGGTTTTTATTTTCATGACCATTCCTGAACTCACCAGTAGTAAGCGACCGTCGCACCCACCGTACGCGGCATGCCGACCATGCGCACGAATGGTCCGTTGGCGACGAATGCCGAAGGATAGTAGTACTCATCGGTAATATTGTGGCTCCACAGCTGGGCACTCCATTTTCCTTCCTCATCACCCAACGTGATCCTTGCATTGTAGAGCGTGTAATCCATCGTTGCATTCGTATCCTGGGTGCCGCCGGTAGTCGAGTCGGTATAGTTGAAGTCGCCCCCGATTTCCAGATACATATTTCCACCGACCGACAAGCGGTAGCTGACCAAACCGCTGTATGACCATTCGGGCGTCTGTGGCAAATCGATCCCCGAAGCATCAAACGTAACCACGTCCGGCCAGGCGCTGGCGTCACCGTCGACAGCCTGCCATTCCAGGACTTCACTCTGTAGCCACGCGGCACCAAAATAAATATTCAGGCCCTGTACCGGTACCCATTGCATTTCCAGCTCGGCACCGTAAATTTCCGACTTTGGTACGTTGGTCAAGCCATCGATGTTACCTACGAACGTAACCGCAAGTTCCTTTTCCTGCTTATCCTTGTAGTCGTAGTAAAAGGTGGCCGCATTTATTTGCATGGAACTGTCCAACAAGGTCATTTTGGTACCCAGCTCATAAGCTGTCAGTTCTTCCGGCCCGTAGGGGTGCAATTGCTGGGTGGCATTGGAATTGGCACCATTGAAACCACCTGACTTAAAACCGTGCGACACGGTTGCATAAAAGAGCATGTCGTCATTGTGCTGATAATCAATACCTGCTTTCCCCATCCATTTCTTGGTATTGATGGTGTCGGTGTATACATGGAATGCATCGTTTATATCGGGCGTTCCCAACAGATTGAACACATAGGTAGGCGAATCAGGGTCGTCATCCACAGTGCCGCAATCTCCGGCCTGGAGGTTGGCGCCGAACGCGAAGTTGAGGAAATTGCCCAGCGAATTATCCGCAGCGGAGAAGGTACAGCCTGACCACTTCCTGTCTTCCTCGGTATAGCGCGCCCCCAGCGTCAAGCGCCACTGCTCCGCAAATGACCATTCGATATGGCCGAAAACCGCCTTGGACTCGGTTTCCTGTTTGTAGCTGGTATCCAGTTCCAGGATGGGCGCAAAACTGAAAGGCGGAACATCAAAAGCGACCGAGCCATAACCAAACATGGAATCAGGCATGAAAAAATGATAGAGCTCGTCGAGATTGTCCTTGGAATAGTACAGTCCGGCAATCCACATCAAGGGATCCTTGTCGCCGGTGAGCGTGAACTCCTGGGTGAACGATTCGATATCAGTCGTGTTGATATTGGCAGTGTCATTGAAAACACCGCCGTCGCCATCATTTGCTTCGACACGATTGAATTTGTCGTAACTGGTCAACGAATTGAAGGTCATTTCGCCGAGATCCCAAACCAGCCTCGCGGACGCTCCCTTCAGTTCGCTGTCCCGCTGAGGCCTGAGATCCCAGGTGGTTCCGGTAATGGGACTGGTATAACTGTTGGTCCAATCGGCAGCACGATTGTCACCACTTGAATACCACGGGGGGATTTCACCCGCGTGTTCGCCGAACAGATATTGATCCAAAGGGAGATAAGGCAGATTGAATTCCGCAAGGCCGACCTCGGTGCCGTTGTATGCCGTGGGGGCCGTATTGTCGGATTTGTCCTTCACATAATGAAGGTTCAGTTCAACGGTGACTTTTTCGTTAAGGTCGAAATCCAGGATGGCGCGAACGGCGTCCACGTCCTTTTTACCCAGTTTGTCATCCGTGGTCAGGCTTTGTTGCCAGCCCTCACCCGAATGGGTGCTCTTGAAAGCCAGTCTTCCACGCACGCCATCGGTCAAGGCACCACTGACGAACCCTTCCGCATCAAACGTTTGATACGAGCTATAGCTGGCTCTTATTCCCAGCTCTGACTCATCGATAGGTTTCCGGCTTATGAAGTTGATCTGCCCACCAGTGGTGTTGCGTCCGTAGAGATCGCCCTGCGGGCCTCGCAATACTTCGACCCGTTCAGTATCGAACAAGACACCACGGCTCATGACCGGATACGGAAGATTGACGCCGTCGTAATACAAGCCAACGGTAGATGAGGCGGACGTCGTATAGTCCTGAAAGCCAACACCCCGAATCGTGTATTGTGGGACACCCGTTGCGGCGATCTCATTGATCTGCAGGCCGGGTGTGAACCTGGCCATATCTTCGGCACTAGAAATGCCCAGGTCTCTTATGAGATCACCGGTAAACACATTCACGGTCATGCCGACCTCGTTGATGCTCTGTTCCCGTTTCTGCGCGGTAACGATGACTTCCTCGATCCCTGAGTAAGCTTTTTGATCACTGCTTTGTGCGCTTGCGGTCGACGCGCACATTGCGGCTACTACTGCTGCCAGACATGTAGCCGTCGTAGTTTTTTGGTCGTGACACTTGGACATAGTGTTCTCTCCTTTGGTTGTTTGCCTCACCCCCTTAAATTGATTAGATTGCCCGTACTATGCGAGCAAATACTCGCTTAAATAAATTACAATGTCAAGTACAATCCTGTATTATTTGTGCATGAATTAAATGTCACCCAAAATGGGGCAAAGGATTGGTAATAATGCAAGAAACCATACCCGTACATGAGAAACTATCGGCGAGAAAAAAGGCGTCCCAGCCGCGATCGCAGAAAATGGTAAAGGACATTCTGGATGCAACCCGCGGCTTGCTCAAAAAATCCGGTGACCTGAAATTATCAAAAATTACGACCAATCATATTGCCAGAGAAGCGGGCGTTTCCGTTGGCTCTCTATATCAATATTTTCCAAACAAAGAAGTCATATTGTTCGAGTTATATAAGGAAATGCTGGGCCATATTTCATCCGTATTGGAAGAGTTCAATACGGAAACATTATTGTCTTTACCCAGGGAAGAGTTTTTTGATCGACTCATTCGTGCCATGAAAGACGCCGAATCAGATGTGGAAGTCGTTTTCAAGATGCATAACGCCATGAAGACCTATCCCATGCTTGCCGAGGCCGACAGGCATCACGCGGAACAGCTTGCAAAAGAAATAGCCAACTTTATGCAACATTTTGGTTCGAAGTGGCCAGTGAAAAAACTGCAACGGCTCGCACTTCATATCTATTACATCGACTATGGTTCATGGATGTATCGTGATCATGTTCATCCTGCCTACCAGGAAGTAAATGAGTGGGAAATCAGTGCTTTAAATTTCATGGTCGCTAAATGCTTCAATTAATTGGCTCTTCCCCAATCATGGTGGGTAAATCAGCCAGCAACATTATTCATACTCTTCTTGGGTTAAGTCAAAGCGTCAGCTAGCGGATAAGCTCCGTGAATTGTTGACCACTAAGGGTTACATTTTTTTCCATGCTTCCAATGTGAACCGATACCATATTTCTTCAGTGGGCGCCTCATATCTGTATGATGTTCCTCTTTACAAACAAGGACATCTTTCGCCGTTCAGAGGGCAGAGGGTTCGTATCGTTTGTACTAATAGTGGGCGAAATTCGTGGCGAGGATTTATGGCCAATGCGGTGAGCGCCAGCCCTCCTGATAAAATAATCAAAAAGTTACCCAGACGACTGGTCCCTCGTTATTCATTTCCGGACTATATTACTGATCATGAGGTTTTGTACAAATCGCCTCGGTATATTGTGTTTCGAATTAATGACAAGTTAAAGATACTTTCCGAATATGCGCCTGAAGGATATATCGATACGAATGGTTGGAACGCTATACTGGTAGACGGTAAAGCCGGCGCACCCACCGCTACATTGCAGCTAAGAGACGACGGCTCGGCTAGAGGAAAACTTATAATGTGGCGGGGCGAGACTGAATTTGACTCCCTAAGAGAAGCAATAGATGACTTGGCAAAGTCCTATCACTGGTATATTTGAGTAGGATGAAATTGCTAGGCCATGATGAGGAAATTCGATAGGCGCTAGGCTCAGCGCAAAACGCTTTGTTTCTGATAATGATTTAATAGAGAACAACTGGCAGGAGAATACTAATGGCGAAGGGTACTTGGAAAACCGCCTCAGCGGACGACCCGATCTACAAAGAAGGGTTACAGACATCATCGCGCAGCTACAGCCGCGAGTACGCGAAGTCGAAAGCGAGTTCAATAGAGGCTTCAGTAGAAAAAACACAGAAAGGGTTCGGCAGCGCAGAGAACGAGGATCAGAATCTGTTCGACAAAGAACAGCTGAGCCTGAGCAAGGACGATCTCGAGAAGCAGACAACGGCCTTGGCGGACCTATTCAGGAGGAAGCAGGCGGAAAACGCTATGAAACAGCAGGCAATATTAGAGCAGCCCAATGGGAAACTGAGCGACCCAATTTTGGCATATATGAGAAAGATGGGCTTCGAGCTGACGCAGGAAAACTATCTACAGATAGCGTATCCCGAGGGGATCAACTCGGAAGCCAAAGCGTCTCTTCCAGAGGAATTTCACGACCTACCTAAGAAGTAGCAGACGGCTAAAAGAGGATTGAGTATGACTTCAGCTGGAATTAAGAACTTTTATATTAGTGAAGAAGATTTAGAGATGCGCATAGGGAATCCAGAGGATCGTGTGCACTTCTTAGAAAATTGTGATGATCTTTTTGATATGGTCTTTAAAGAGGAAATCCCTGATGACATAAACGTGGGAAATCCAAACGATCATTTCGAGCTCGAAGAACTGAATCCAACTGATGCTATACAAATCAGCGAATATGATGCGGAGACCTATAATTGGACTTCATGGGTCGAAAAAACTTATTTCTATTGTTGCTCTGTTCCTGGGATGACGAAGACTTACCTCCTATTTAGTATTGATTGGGATGACAATTGGGGAAACTGGGTCCGCCTCCCACTTTGCGCTATTAAGGGAGTAGTCTCCTATGAAGAGGCATCTAAATTATTGCTCATAAAGTTTGCCAAAGAATCCTTGGCTAATGCTGGAGATGGTCCATGGGCAGAATTCTTAGAGCAACTAATTAGCTAACTGTAGACTAGGATCAACGCTTATTTCATAAGAGTTCTTATGGCGAGGTCGGTTGCAACTCAAGAATACTATCGTCCCCATTGATAACTCAGTAGTGTGACCAAAAGACGGCCTACTGAAGACGTCGACAACAACAAAAACAACGAAGGGGCTTTACCTGCCTTTTTGAAGTCTCAAAACATTTGACCCCATGGGGGTGCTTTTTCGCGGGTAGGGAACCTAAGTTTCTTCTTGAATACGCGTGATAACTATGGAGTATGAATTCGGTTGACTATTTACAAGTACCATTTATAAGCGCACAGTAAATATTATATACCTAAGACATATCAACATTATTCTTACGAAGGTATTTCTATGATGCGTTGGATCATATACTTATGCGGTATTGCTCTGCTTTCTTCTTGCGGCGGTGGCGGAGGTGGTTCGTCACCGGCTCCGATACCTAACCGTCCACCAGTTATAACCGATCCCGGAACATTGTCCGTCCGAGAAGGGGTTAGTAATGTAGTATCTCTTAGCGGTACAGATGCCGATGGAAACAGCCTCAGCTTCTCTATCCTTTCTGGTGATGATCAGTCTCTCTTTAGAATTACCTCGTCTGGTGTTTTGTCTTTTGCTTCAGTGCCAGACTTTGAGTCTCCCGGTGACGCTGATATTGATAATACTTATTTATTGACTGTGCAAGTCACGGACGGCTCGCTGAATGATAGTCAGTCCTTGACTGTTACGGTGACGGACGCGTTCCAAGGTCGGGTTGTTGATGCACCGATTACAGGTGCGCTCGTGTTTGTTGACTTAAATAGCAACAATCAAAAAGACACAGACGAGCCTAGCGGTGCAACCGATGCAAACGGGTATTTTAACGTTGCAACTTTTACATCGCCACAAGGTGGTGGCGCTAGAGTTATATCGAAGGGTGGTACAGACGCTAAAACCGGAACGGCGTTGCCTGAGCTTGCCTTGGTCTCCGATGTGCCAGCTGATGTGACTCAGCTTGCAAGCGTAACACCTCTTACAACCCTACTTTCCTTTGCCTCAACGCCAGAGATCAAGGCGCAAGTTCTGGTATCACTAGGGATTGGTGGTACTCC
>TARA_B110000259_G_scaffold86502_1_pt1 | contig 10526 bp, 7 predicted proteins | sample TARA_B110000259 | Tara Oceans TARA_B110000259 (sample SAMEA4397649) | marine metagenome | biome: Polar Biome; feature: [SRF] surface water layer (ENVO:00010504); material: water (ENVO:00002006), including particulate matter (ENVO:01000060) such as... | depth 5 m | reverse complement strand
GAAGAAAGACAATTAAATGTAGCACAAATGGATGTGTTCTCTAGATTAATGATGGACAGAATTATTTTTATGGGAACGGGAATTAACGACCAAGTTGCAAATATTATTCAGGCGCAATTGTTGTTTTTAGCTTCAGTTGACCCTAAAAAGGACATTCAAATTTACATCAACTCTCCTGGAGGTTCTGTGTATGCAGGGTTAGGGATTTATGACACCATGCAATACATTCAGCCAGATGTAGCAACTATTTGTACAGGAATGGCAGCTTCTATGGGAGCCGTATTATTGTGTGCAGGAGCAGAGGGTAAAAGAACTGCTTTGAAACACTCAAGAGTTATGATTCACCAACCTCTTGGTGGAGCTCAAGGGCAAGCAAGTGATATGGAAATTACTTTGAAAGAGATTCAAAAACTTAAGAAAGAATTATACACAATTATTGCAGACCACTCTAAGCAAGATTACGATAAAGTATGGGCAGACAGTGATAGAGATTACTGGATGACTTCGGGTGAAGCAAAAGACTACGGAATGATTGATGAAGTATTGATTAAAACTCCTCAAAAAAAATAAAGGAAACTTAACATAATGAGAATAATTCGTTACATAGCAATAGTTTTAGGTGTAGTTGTTTTACACAATTTTTCTTTCTCACAATTCACAGGTATTTATAAAGATAAATACAAAAATTACCGAGATGGATTAGACTTGTACGACAAGGATGCCTTTGGTGCAGCACAAAAAAAGTTTGAAGAAACTATTAATTCTATTGATGATTCGCAAGATGAAATACAAATAGATGCTGAATATCTTCATGCAGTTTGTGCCTTGGAGTTATTTCATAAAAATGCACAGTTTCTCTTGTCAGAGTTTGCTATCAAGCATCCTGATTCGCCAAAAACAAAGAAAATTTTCAATCTATTAGGAAATGATTTCTACAGAAAGAAAAGATTCAAAAGTGCAATTGAATGGTATGAAAAAGTGGATAAATACGATTTGACCGAAGATGAGAAAACAGAATATTTTTTCAAGTTGGGTTATTGTTATTTCAACCGAGATGAGTTTGCTAAAGCAAAGCAAGTATTTTATGAAATAAAAGACAGAAAAGAATCGGATTACTATGCACCTACTCAATACTATTATTCTCATTTATCGTATCAAGATGGAAATTACCAAACTGCTCTTGAAGGATTTAACAACATAAAAGACAATCCTGGGTTCGCTCCAATTGTACCGTATTACATTTCTCAAATATTATTCAAGCAAGAAAAATACAAGGAAGTAATAGCCTACATTCCAACTGCCTTATCGGGAGATGGAATAAAGCGTGAGGCTGAGATAAAAGGAATTTTAGGTTCTTCCTATTTCAAATCAAAACAATACAAAGAAGCAATTCCATACCTACAAGAGTATTTTAGTAAAACGGCAAAAAAATCCATTGATGATTATTACCAATTGGGCTATTCTTATTACAAAAACGAACAGTATAAAAAGGCCATAAAATACTTGGGAAGAGTTGCCGCAAAGAAAACAGAACGAGCACAAGTTTGTAATTTTATATTGGCAGAATGCTACATCAAATCTGATAAAAAACAATTTGCAAAAGCTGCTTTTAAAAGAGCTTATGAACTAGATTTTGATAAAAGACTGAGAGAAGATGCTTTGTTTGGTTATGCAAAAACAACTTATGAACTAAGCTACAACCCCTATGATGAAGCTACCGAGATATTTCATAAATTCTTAGACGAATACCCTACTTCTACAAAAAAGGAGGAAGTATATGAATATTTATTAGACGTATACACTACAACAAAGAACTACAAGGCTGCTCTTAACTCTATCAATAAAATTGCAGATAAAAACTACAAAATAAAAGAAGCTCACCAAAAATTAAGTTACAACAGAGCTACCGAATTGTATTATAAACATGATTACAAACAAGCAATTAAGTATTACAAGGATGTAACTATTTATCCTGTGAATACTAAGCTTACTTCTAAGAGTAAATTTTGGGTTGCTGAAGCAAACTACAAGCAAAGGAAATACAAAGAAGCTATTGCAGGTTATGAAAGTTTTAAATCTTTACCTGGAGCTGTAAATTCTCCTCTTGCAAAATTGGTAGAATACAATGTGGGTTATGCATATTTTGAACAAAAAGATTACACCAAAAGTATCACTGCTTTTAGAAATTACATCAAATCATCTACCGATCTAGCAAAGAAAAGTGATGCTAATTTAAGGTTGGGGGATTCTTATTTTCTATTAAAAAATGATGATGAAGCGGTAAAATATTACCAAAATGCGATTGATTTGGACCAAAGAAATGTGGATTATGCTTTGTATCAAAAATCCGTGAGTAGCGGATACAATAAAGATTACGAAGAAAAAGAAAGGTTGCTTAATCTTTTGCTTATAAAATACCCTAGATCTAAATACTCTACAAATACAGCATTTGAGTTGGCAAACAATTATCGTATTCAAAACAAGAATGTGAAAGCACTTGCTTTGTACGAAACTATTGTAACAAGCCAAGAAGGAACTTACCAAGAAAGAAAATCTAGGTTACAGATTGGAGGAATTCACCTTAGGGATAAAAACTTTAACTTGGCTGAAATAAGCTTTGTGGATTTGGTGAAAAAATACCCAAAATCACAAGAAGGGGAAGCGGCAATAAACGAATTGGAAAAATCTTATTTAGCACAAAATAAAATTGCTCAATTTCCAGATTTATTAACTTCTTTAGGAATAAAATATTCTCAGTCTAAACTGGATTCTACTTTATGGTATCCTGCGAATCAAGCTTACCTAAGTGGAGATTGCAACAATGCAAAAAGTGGATTTAATGCTTATTTAGAGAAAATAGAAAATCCAAAAAATTATGTTCCGGCTCATTTCTTCATTGCAGAATGTAACTATTTGGAGAAAGAATACGAAACAGCTTTATTCAATTACAACAAAGTAATTGAGAAAAATGAAAAGCATATGGTAGAAGCACTTTTCCATGCTGCTAACATCAATTACAGACTGAAAGAAAATGAAAAAGCAAATGCTTTATATTCTCAATTAGAACTGATTAATACGGATGAATTGAAAATTCCCGTAATGAACAGGGGACTTATGCTAACCCATTACAAGATGAATAGTTATGCAAAAGCTTCCACTTATGCTGAGAAAGTATTGATGGATGAGCAATTATCTAATGGACAAAAAGAAGAAGCGTTAATGATAAATGCCAATTCTAATTATGAACTGGGAAACAATGCCAAAGCAGAAACTGTCTACAAAAAGGTCGTCAATCTATCTACTGATATCGACAAAGCAGAAGCTGGATATAAACTGTGTGAAATAACATACAAAGCTGGAGAATATAAACAAGCCGAAGCAGAAATTTTTAGTTACTTAAAACAAAAGCCTTCCTACGATTATTGGTTGGCAAAAGGATATATTTTATTAGCTGACTCGTATGTGAAGTTAGAAGATAATTTCCAAGCAAAAGCTACACTGCAAAGTGTAATCGATTATTACAAAAACAATGATGACGCGATAAAAACGATTGCTCAGTCTAAACTTGATGCAATAATTGCGGCAGAAGAATCTAAGGACAATCAAGATGAAGAGGATATTGAGATTGAAATAACAGAATAATGAATTATATTAAAAACATATCGGTATTTTTAGTGTTTATTTTGACTATCGTAAATGGATTTAGTCAGAATGATACTATCATAGAAACAGCTGCAATTGGAACTGGAGACAGAATAATTAAGCCGACCAAAAAAACTCTGCTTACCCCAAAATTGATTGGAGATACATCAAAATCTCAGATAAAATCGAGCTTTTTATTTTATGAATACAAAGCAAATTCTGAGTTTCAACTACAGTCAATTTCACCAGCGAAATTAAAAATCATTGATCCTCTTGATAAACTTAAAAGAGGTTATATAAAAGGTGGGATAGGAATGTACACCACTCCTTTGGTTGAAGTATATTACAATTCTTTAAGATCTAAAAACAGCAGTTGGGGAATTCACGGAAGACATATTTCGTCAAATTCTACTATAAAAGGAACAGGTTTTAGTGGGATGAGCGAGAATAAAGCGAGTGCTTTTTACCAGCATTATTACAAGAAATTCTCGGTAACAGGAGAAATAAATTACGAAAGAAGCGGAAATCATTTTTATGGGTTCAATTCAGAAGACACAGTAATTGATAAGAACGATATTAAACAAGCTTTTAATAACATTGGAGGAAAAGTGAGCTTCTCTAGTTTTGATACAGACACAGGAGATATAAACTACAAAGGTTCTTTAGGCTACACCCATTATTTTGACAAGTATAATGCCTCAGAAAATAATGTCGTTTTAGATTTGAGTGCATCAAAAATGGAAAATAAAGAGATTTACGGAGTGGATTTTGGAGTGGATTTTAATAATTACTCTAGTATAAAGGGGCTTCCATTAGAAGGTGTTTGGAATTGGCCAATGAATGAAAATACTGTAAACAATACCCTAATTAAAGTTGTTCCTAACATTACTACTTCAGGTAAAAAATGGTACGCAAGAGTGGGACTAGGAATATTTGCTGATGTGAATGATAAAACAAGTTTCCATTTTTATCCCAATGCTGAAGCCAAGTATAGTTTTCATGATATTTTTGTTCCCTATATTGGAATTAATGGAGGATTGGAAAGAAACTCTTTTCGTTCGCTTACAAACGAAAACCCTTTCTTGTTGTCGCAAGTTACTTTGCAAAATACAAACACTCGATACAATGTATATGCAGGGGTTAGAGGAAGTATTTCTAATAAAGTTTCATTCAATGCACAAGTAGCAAGAAAAAGTGTTTACGGAAATGCATTATACTATAACGACACTACTTATTCCATTCAAAACAAAATGGATGTACTGTACGATTCTATGGATGTGACAGAAATAAGTGCTCAAGTAATGTATGATCAAACGGACAAACTAAGAGTGTATGTAAACGGAAAATACAGCTTTTTTTCGCCACTTAATCAAGAACATGTATGGAATACCCCAGCTTTGGATATTACTGTGGGAGGAATTTATGATTTAGCTGATAAAATTTTAGTTAGAGCTGACGCTTATTTCCTTGGAACCAGAAAAGCTAAATCTTTAGTCTATGTTGACGGAGCTGAAACTAATAGTGACAATACGTATTCGATAAATTTAAAACCTATTATTGATTTTAACTTAGGATTTGAATACCGATATAACAAATCGATTTCTGCTTTCTTAAATTTCAATAATATAATCAGCCGCAAATACCAACAGTATTATTTATATCCTGTTCAAGGAATAAATATAATGGGAGGAGCTACACTGAGGTTTTAATTAAGGTTAAACTTAATCAAAAATCTCGTCTCCTAATTCTGTTTGAATCTCAGTTGATTCTGTTTCGGCAACTTCCTCTTTTCCGCTCTCAAACAAACCTGGGAAGGCAAGCAATAAAGTAACTGCTATAATTAATATGACAAGTATGGAAAGGATAAATTTCTTTGACTTTTTCATTTAGTTTCTTATTCTATTTAGCTTTAAATATAAATATTTATTTGGTAATCTTGAGGAATGGAGACAAAATAGTATTTCTCTAGTTTTTAACTTAAAGGTATCTCATGTTTTATCTGTATTCTAATTTAGAAACAAATTAGAATAGTTAACTTTGTGGAACAAATAAGCAATGAAAAAAATAAAGGAAACTTGGCAGAAATTAAAACCTTATTTTGTAGATGCTTGGCAATATCTATTGATAATTCTACTCTTTATAATTGCAGCAATTTTTGTTTTATAAAAATTTAATAAATAAATGATTTCCTTACAAAAAATAACTTTTAACCCGTTTCAAGAGAACACTTATATCCTTTTTGATGAAACCAAGGAGTGTGTAATCATTGACCCAGGCTGTTACGAAGAACACGAGCAAGATGAATTGAAGAACTTCATAGATGCTAATGGACTAACACCAGTAAAACTAATCTCTACACATAGTCACATTGACCATGTATTGGGAAATAAGTTTGTGATGGAAACGTATGGAATTAAGTTACAAATTCACAAACTAGATTTACAAACTCTCATTTCTGTTCCCACTTACGCAGGAAATTATGGATTCACCAATTACCAAGCTTGCGAATCTCCCACTTCATTTTTTGAAGAAGGAGATACCATTAATTTTGGAAACTCAGAATTAGACATCCTATTTGTTCCTGGGCATGCTCCAGGGCATGTTGTCTTTATAGCAAAAGAAGAAAAATTTGTAATAAACGGAGATTGTCTTTTTTATGGAAGTGTGGGAAGAGTAGATTTACCTGGAGGTGATGAAGCTACTTTGATTCACAGTATTAAAACCAAATTATTTACACTCTCAGATGAGTTTGTGGTATATTGTGGTCACGGTCCCGAAACTACGATAGGTTTTGAAAAAGCAAACAATAGATTTTTAAGATAAAGAAGAGCAAAAGGAATGATAGAAAAGAATAAAAAAGTTCATTATGCAGCCGAAAAAGCTGTGATTATTGGGGTAATTACGCAACAACAGTCGCAAGATGATGTGAAAGAGTATTTAGATGAATTGGCTTTTCTTGCAGAAACTGCTGGAGCAATTACGGTAAAACGATTTACGCAAAAAGTAGAATACCCTCACCCAAAAACATTTGTGGGAAAAGGAAAACTAGACGAAATAAGGCAATATATAAAATCCAATAGCATTGATTTAGCAATTTTTGATGACGAACTTTCGCCTTCACAATTGAGAAATATTGAAGCCATTTTGGAAATAAAAATACTGGATAGAAGTGCATTAATCCTAGATATTTTTGCAAGTAGGGCTCAAACTTCACATGCAAGAACACAAGTAGAATTAGCTCAATACCAGTATCTTTTACCAAGACTTACCAAAATGTGGACTCACCTGGATAGACAAAAAGGGGGAATTGGAATGAGAGGGCCTGGAGAAACAGAAATTGAAACGGATAGAAGAATTATTGGCGATAAAATTTCACTGCTAAAAAAGAAATTAGAAAAAATAGACAAGCAAAAATTTACCCAAAGACAAAACAGAGGGAAAATGGTGCGAGTTGCTTTGGTGGGTTATACCAATGTAGGAAAATCAACTGTGCTCAACCTTTTAGGAAAAGAAAAAGTATTTGCCGAAAACAAATTATTTGCCACTTTGGATACTACAGTTCGTAAAATAGTATTCCAAAATATTCCATTTTTATTGGCCGATACTGTAGGGTTTATAAGAAAATTACCTCACCAATTGGTAGAGTCTTTTAAGTCTACACTTGACGAAGTTCGTGAGGCAGATTTATTGTTGCATATTGTAGATATTGCACACCCTGCATTTGAAGATCACTATAACACTGTGAACGAAACTTTGAAAGAAATTGGCGCAATGGACAAACCAACTATCTTGGTTTTTAATAAAATTGATGCTTTTACGTTTGTAAAAAAAGACGAAGATGATTTGTCTCCTGTCTTAAGAGAAAACATCTCCTTGGAGGAGCTTAAAAAGACTTGGATGGGTAGAATGAACGAAGATAATTGCATCTTTATTTCTGCTGTTAAAAAGACGAATATTGAGGAACTAAGAGAGAAAATGTATGCACAAGTAAAACAAATTCACATCACAAGATTTCCATACAATGATTTCTTGTATCAGAATTATGAAGAACAGTAACTAAGTCACCCTTCGATACTCTCCCTATCGGTCGAACTCAGGGTTCGGAAAACAAAAACTGAGGGCTGAGTTTTTTTCTGAAAGAAAAAAGTATCGAAGTCCGACTTGAGAAAGATAAATGAAAAACCTAACCAAAATATCATTTCTATTCCTAGGTTTCCTCCTATTCACATTCTCCTGTAATACAACCAAAAACATTACAAAACCAGAAGAATCAACCTCCTTTCTCTCACAAGATAAACTGGGTAATATTTATCAAATTTCGGATATGAAAATCACGAAATACTCCAGTGATTTGAAACCAATTCAATCCAATTCTATTTTTAGTAACGGAACTATTTCTTCGTTCGATTCTAGGAATCCTTTGCAACTGATGTTGTTTTATAAGCAACAACAAGAAATTATTTTACTTGACAATACATTATCACAAACCAACAAAATTGATTTATCCTTTTTCGAATTAGTTGATTTGGCTTGTGCCTCAAACAGAGATAATTCTTTTTGGCTATATTCGATAACAACACAATCACTCATAAAAACTGATAAACAAGGAAAAGTAACCAATCGATATGAAAATATAGCTCAGTTGCTTGAAAGGGATATTAATCCAATTCAGTTAATTGAGTATGAAAACCAAGTGTTTTTGTTCGATCTAAACGAAGGGTTATTTGTATTTGATTTATATGGAAATTATGTAAAACGAATAGAATTGAAAAATGCTGAAAGTGTACGATTTTTTAATGAAAAGATCTTTTTTAGAGTGGAAAATGACATTTTTAGCTATCATTTGGTCAATTTTAATAAAAAAATAGTTTTTTCTGCAAATCACCATTTTGATGATTTTGAAATCACTGCTTCTGAACCTGTGTTTATTGAAAAAAATCAATTTGTACATTGGTTAAATTACAAAAAATAAATAAGTCAGCCTTTACAGACTGACTTATAAAATGAGGTTTTTAATTATTATTTAAAAGCAGAAATTCTAGTTATACCGATTATAGTTTCAAAACAGTTCGAGAAAAAGGAACTATTTTCAAACTATAACGGCATTATCTCATTCCTTATTATTTGAATGCTGGTATCCCAGTAATATCCATTCCAGTAATTAACAAGTGAATGTCGTGAGTTCCTTCATAAGTCACTACCGATTCTAGATTTGCCATATGACGCATAATAGAATATTCGTTTGTAATTCCCATTGCTCCATGAATTTGTCTTGCTTCTCTCGCTACATCTAAAGCCATGGCTACGTTATTACGTTTTGCCATAGAGATTTGAGCTGTTGTTGCAGTTCCAGCATTTTTCATTTGACCCAAACGGAAAGTCAATAATTGAGCTTTTGTGATTTCAGTAATCATCTCAGCCAATTTCTTTTGCATCAATTGGAAACTTGCAATTGGTTTCCCAAATTGAATTCTTTCTTTAGAATATCTAAGTGCAGAATCGTAACAATCCATTGCAGCTCCTATTGCTCCCCAAGCAATTCCATACCTTGCAGAATCAAGGCAGCCAAGTGGTGCTCCTAATCCCGATTTGTTTGGTAATAAATTTTCTTTTGGCACTTTCACGTTATCAAAAATAAGCTCTCCAGTTGCCGAAGCTCTCAAAGATAATTTCCCGTGAGTTTCAGGAGTTGTAAACCCTTCCATCCCTCTTTCTACAATCAATCCATGTATTCTTCCTTCTTCGTTTTTTGCCCAAACTACAGCAATGTCACAAAAAGGAGCGTTAGAAATCCACATTTTTGCTCCGTTCAATAAATAATGGTCGCCCATATCTTTAAAGTTAGAAAGCATTCCGCTTGGATTTGAACCATGGTCAGGTTCTGTTAATCCAAAACTTCCAATAAATTCTCCTGAAGCCAATTTTGGCAAGTATTTCATTCTTTGAGCCTCGTTTCCATAAGCATATATTGGGTACATTACCAATGAACTTTGTACAGATGAAGTAGATCTTAATCCACTGTCGCATCTTTCTAGTTCTTGCATGATTAATCCGTACGAGATTTGGTCTAATCCTGGTCCTCCGTATTGCTCAGGAATGTAAGGTCCAAAACCTCCTATTGCAGCTAATCCTGGGATTACTTGTTTAGGAAATTCTGCTCTTTCATAATAATCTTCTATAATTGGGCTTACTTCTTTTTTTATCCACTCACGAGCCGAATCACGAATTAATTTGTGTTCGTCAGTCAATAAATCGTCTAAGTTGTAATAATCTGGTGCTTGAAACTGGTCCGTTTTCATTCTTTTGTTTTAACAGTTAGTTCCTCAAAAGTATAAAATTATACACTTAATAATTAAGATTAATTAGAAAGATTTAATACTTTATGTTTTTAATACAACATAAAAAATAAAAATATCGATTTAAATAGCATACTAGGACTTCTTGATAATGACAAAATAGAAAAAATGAGTAACCAAGCAGGGCTGAATAAAAATCAAACAGTGAGTGCTTTATCGGCTGTAGTGCCAACCTTATTGACTGCACTAAAAGGAAACTCCCAAAGTAAATTGGGACAAAAACAATTGGCAACAGCTTTAGAAAAAGATCATGACGGAAGTTTATTAGATAACCTATCTGGGTTTTTGGATAACCCAAAAGCAGTAAACGGGAAAGGAATATTGAATCACACTTTAGGTTCTAGAAGAACGAAAGTAGAAGGAATGTTGAGCCAGAAGACTGGAGTGAGTTCAGGATCTATGAGTAAGATTATGGAAATGGCTGCACCTCTTGTTATGGCTTATTTAGGTAAAGAGAAAAAACAAAGTAATGTTCAATCTAATGGAATTGGTGGTATGCTTTCCAATTTATTAGGAGGAATTGACTCG
>TARA_B110000259_G_scaffold74534_1_pt1 | contig 10608 bp, 25 predicted proteins | sample TARA_B110000259 | Tara Oceans TARA_B110000259 (sample SAMEA4397649) | marine metagenome | biome: Polar Biome; feature: [SRF] surface water layer (ENVO:00010504); material: water (ENVO:00002006), including particulate matter (ENVO:01000060) such as... | depth 5 m | reverse complement strand
CGGAGTTTCTCTCCCTCTTTACTACATAGTAAAGATAACTCTTTTTACTGGATTTACCAAACTTTTTAACACTTTTTTTTGAAAGTTATTAACAAAGTTATCAACAATCATTATGCGAATAACTTATTCAAAGTTTTAGTTAACGCCATTAGATTCGTACAATCTACAGATGTTGCTGATTTGCCATACATAGCTTTGAAGGAATCGATACCACCAGAGTAACCACTATACACAAAGTACGAAAGAACCTTAACGCCGGCCTGTTGGATTTTCTTAACTTGCTTACCAGTATGAACCACAGCTTCAGCTCCACCATAATCAATATCTCTATTAGAGAAACCTGGCCACCCATCTGAGAAGTTTATGAAGTAAGAATCAACGCCTTTGTTAGTTTTAATAATCTCATCCAATATAGATTCGAAACACAAACCTTCAGGAGTAGTTCCACAAGGATTAAGATATTTGAATAGTTGTTGAATCTTAGAGAACTTATCTTTTCTACTATCGTATGCAATCAACATAAGTGGTTGACACATATTAGTTTCATGTTGAATACTTCTGTATGAAATAACCACATCTAAGTTGGTAGTCATTGAAGCTGCTTTGGCGATAGCCACTGCTGAGGTTTGTGTTTGTTCCCACTTAGAACCACCCATCGATGAACTAGCATCAATTGAGATGTGAACCAGCGCTGGGTTATGTTTATCAATTGTGATTTGGTCAAACACATTTGTGTTACCCATACCTAACTCATGTAACAAACGACCTGATATTTTACCATTCTTCATTCGAGGATTAATCAAACTTCTTTCTTCATTTCTGAGTTTAAGTTTCTTACCTAATACAGTACCTAATACGATACCCTTCTTAATATACACATCATTTCTATCAGCCGCCCAATCGTAAGAAGATAACATTGAAATCATATTAGAATCAACTAATGATTTAGAATAATTTCTAACAATCATTACAGGAGTTTGTTTTGTTTTTCTCCAATAATCAGATTGGTAATCTTTACCAACTAACTTTTCTTCAACACCACTCTTAACTAATGTATCTAATTTTTTAGATTCACCTTTGGTAACCATCTTCTTTTTAATATCACCATTCTGAAAGTTCTTTTGTTTCTCAATAGCGTTATCTAATTGTTTCTTTTGTCTATCACTCATCATACCATCACCTTTTGAAGTGGGAGTTTCATTGTGAGTAATTTGATTATCAGAACCATCACCACCAGCTCCATTAGGATTGTAAGAAGAAGAACCCTTCTTAACCTCATCACCCTCTGCATCACCATTGGTATCATCAGTTCCATCAGAACCATCTTTAGGTTCATTACCTTCACCTTCAGTATTATCAGTACCATTGGTATCGGAGTTATCTCCACCACCACCAGTACCACTTCCTTCAGATGTTTCTTCATCTTCGTTCTCACCATCACCACCTTCTTTTGGGTTAGGTGATTCAATTGGTTTCTGGTCAGCTGGGAGAGAGTTCTCAACCATTTTATAAATTGCCGCCGCCAACATCATTGCTTCGGAAGTATTAGTTAATCTTTTAATGTTTCCTAAATTCAACATATTCCATACTGCTCTCAGCTTTGGAAGTGCATCTAAATCTCTATTTGAATTGGTGATATTAATGATACGGAACATATAAGAATCCCAATCTAAATCTCTATACTCAGAGGATTGTAAACCTTTATCAACTACCTTAGAATGAAAGTACTTCTCATACATAGCGTGGTAGTAACCTTTATAACCAGGAGAGGTAGTATAGATATAGTAATCAATTCTTCTATCTTCAATAATGTTAAGTAAGTTCTTAACGATACCTTTAATGTATTGTTTAGCTTCCCACTCTTCCTTAGAGTGTTTCTCCATCATCTCTGTAACGAATTGGGAACTAACCACATCTTCGATATGATGATTGAGTGTATCTAAAGAAGTGAAATCGGTTAACTTAATATGAGAACCCTCATGCAGTGCCAACCCAACGGTTGAATCAAAATCTTTATCATCCATCTTAGATGATATCACAACTGATTTACCATCAGTATAAGAATCACCACCCCTTACATCAAATGTAACTGGGATGTTATCGTTAGTAACGATGTTAACAAAGTTACCAATTGATTTCTTATAAGATGCTAATGCCATCAGATTTGAATGTTTGGATTCAACTACGTTTAACCCATCATCAACATCATCGAACAAATCATCCTTTAACCAAAAGGAACTATACTTACTACTATCTCTTTCTACTCTATTCATATATCTTACTTTTTAATTTTTACTATTACTATTTGGAGATTCATCTCCCTCTTTACTACATAGTAAAGATAACTCTTTTTAGGCGATTTACCAAGGATTCAATGTTAAATAATTGTTAAGTTATCAACAAGTTATTAACAATTTAAAGTAACCCTTTCATTAGTTTCTTATAATCTAATGATACTAATCCACAGATTGATAGCATTAAACCCATCAATGCGAATCCCATCTCATTTAAAACACCACTAAATGTAATGTATTGTTGGATAGTTCCGTTCATCGTAAGGAGTGCAACTCCCATTCCTACTGCTGCCGTTAAAATTGATTGATAATTTTTCATAGTTATATCTCTTATTAATTATTACACTACTAAAGTACAACAATTTTTTGATATAACCTAATTTCTAATGTTAAGAAATTGTTAAATCTTTTGATTAAAGATTTCTATTGATATAACGTTCTATAATCTTTACTAACCAAAGAGGCCATAAAGTGATTATAAGGATACGTTCCCCAAAACTAAAACTTAGTTGTTGGTATTTGGGAGCTTTAGGATTCCAACCATTACTAATACACACCTCAACGATAAAGGCAAACACAACTCCTATGATTATGTATGTAAACATTTACACCTCTCTGATGGATTGAGTAGTTTCAGTTGTTACACTATCATCAATTACTACCATTTTCATAGGTTCTTTGTTTCTTTGATATTGCTCCATAGTCCATTCAGCAGTTCTATCTGTAATGAATTCTACGTTTTTAGTAGATGAATCTTCTTCTATTTTAAATGTTATCTTTCTCATAAGTGTCTATTAATATATATGGGTTAATCTAATACTTTACCTTTTGCTTCAAGTTTATCCTTAACTCTATCAGATATAGGGATAGCATCACCCATCTCATCTATTCTAACAAAGGTTATATTTGTTCGTAGGATTAAGTTTTGTTTACCATTGTAAACGCTATGTGAACGGGCTTCTAATATTAATCTTATTGATGAACCACCTACTGATTCAACATCACCATATATCTTTAAGAGTTGACCTTCTCTCGCAGGTTTATTGAATATACATTTATCAATTGCTTTAGTTACCATTCTAGGAGTATCACAAAACTCAGAGGCAAATCCAGCAGCGGCCGCATCTAACCATGCTAATAACTTACCACCGAATAAGTTTCCGTGGAATCCTAAATCTGATTTCTTAATTGGGTGTTGTGTTATATACTTCATTTACTTTGTAGTAGTTTTTTTAATCTATCCACTAACCATATATGGTCTGGATGTTTGTTTGTAGCCATTAACCTAAATGATATTTCATCGGCTAATTTTTGTATTTCTACATCACTCATCTGATTAAAGAATTAAACGCTTGGTGGTAGGACTGTATTCGTTTAGTTCCACCATCCATTAATTTTTTAGCTAAATCCATAACTTCACTTCTCATATTATGAGCGTGAGCTTCCATTAGGATTTCTTCTATTTCTTTTTCTTCACTCATTATATGTAACTTATTATAGCAAGTATAATAGATAACCCTATTAACCCCAATACAGAAACTGCAGATAGGAATTCGTTATTTTCAACTTGTTGTTTACTTCTACCTTGCCAATCTTCTGAATTGAATTTATCTATGTTATCCAATAGTTGTTTGTTTTGCTTTCCCATACTAATATTTATTTAATTGTTCGTTTATTTGTTTAACTAAGTTGTTATCTTCTTCACATCCAAACTCATCAATCAATACATCTTTAATTGTAGATAGTAATGATGCTATTTTGGCTTTAGATTTTCTCTTAGCCATTGTAACATTTTTATGTTGTACTTTATATAAGTGAAATGCGATTGGGTCTAAGTTCATTAACTTATCTTCGTATTTAGATATACGAGTATCCATAACCCTTTGAGATGTTGAGGTGTGGTTTGGTACATACCCCTTATAGAGTTCATCTAATCTTCCTGTTAGATATTGAATCTCTGCTAATTTATGAATATCTTTATAATCCATTTGTTCAATTTTTAATTATTTAATGTAAGAATAATAGGGGAAGATTTTCACTTCCCCCATTTTCTAATGTAACTTATTTTGTTAGAATTTCAATCCGAAACCTAACATCATATTAGTTGTTTTTTCACCTGAGTGATATACAACCTTTGGTTCTACAAATACACCTTTGTGTACTGTGAACATTTTACCTAAACCTAACGAAAGGTTATCAGTATCAAAATCAGTTAATGAAGCGTATAGGAAAAAATCCTGTCCACCTGCATTCATAAAGTATCTAGCGTTCAAGTCCATAGATAAATCCTCAGATGAATCTGCTTGAGCTAAAGATAATCCAACCATTAGTTTATCGGTAACTCCGTAACCTAACATTGGAGAAATTGCCCACTCAGTCCAAGCTACATCTGCGATGTCTCCTGTTCCTACATACCAATCTCCTTTAACGTTCTGTGCATTCATTGAAACAATTGTTCCAACTATTAATGCTACACTTAAAATTAATTTTTTCATAATATTCGTTTTTTTTATTTGTTATTGTTGAAGGAAAATGCCTTCGACATAGAGAACGTACTCTATGTATTTTAAGTAGAGCGGGAAGGTGGAACTGCCCCACCATCTTTGTACTGGAAGTACAACGAGTTTCTCTTAACTCTTTTCCCGCATTTGAGCGAAAGGTTGGAACTGCCCCAACTTCTCCGTACTGGAAGTACGGCGAGTTTCTCTTAACTCTTCTCTCGCAATTTAGTTATGATTGAATTATCTTTCTGAGTTTCTATATGCTCATTCCATAACTCTCTCATAAATTTCATATGATGAGGTTGGATATCAAATCCCATCTCACCACTAAATGTATTATTAGAACCTGTAATAAGTGCGTTTATAATAAACTCATCACCATCTTTATAGTTGGTTGAATTCATCACTACATCTTTTAACCAATGTATCTTATCACTTATATGTACAGCTTCCCACTTCATATTTGTTATTATTATACTAATATACGAAATTAATTTGATACTACCAAACTTTTTTGTAACTTTTTTTCATTTTCTTTTTCTATTGATGATTTTAGTAACCCATCTACATAAGGATGTTGTGAATTAACATAAAACATTAATGCGGTTCTATACTGATTAGATGGATTATAAACGTTGTGGTAGTGGTACGAATTAAAGTAATATGCATTACCTTCTTCCATTTCAAATTCTGATAATGATTTAAACCTACTTGGTTTGTTAAAACGTTTCCACCATTTAAACTCATCCTTATTAACTACACAATACTTAAACCCAGTTGGCATCTCAATAGGGATTTGTATTATTAATTCAGATTCACTCTGCTTATGTTCTTGTACATGCGAATGCCAGAGTAATGAACTCTTTGGTGCAATCCTCATTAATCTAACTATCGTAGTTGGTGAATCGCCATATACCTTATCTATAACTTCGTACATATAAGGTAGTTTAGATTTTAACTCAGTTGGTAGAATAGGTTTACCACTATTGTGTAACCCTTCATAGAAATCATCATACAATTTACCATCAGTTCCGTACAATGCTACACCACTCCAAGACTTCTTATACTTTCGTTTAGCACCAAAGTATATGGAATGGTAATTTTCAAACTTATAGGATTCATTTAAAATACTCATCTCTGATTTGAGTTTATCTAAATCAATATCTATGTTTAATCGTAAGTGTGATATATCAGTTATATTCATTTTGTTTTTTATTTTGTACTCCGTAGGAGAATCGAACTCCTATTTTATGGATGAAAACCATATATCCTAACCGTTAGATGAACGGAGCAGTCTGCGGAGAGTGAGGGATTCGAACCCCCGGTACGTTGCCGTACAGCAGATTTCAAATCTACCACAATCGACCACTCTGACAACTCTCCTAAAACTTTAACCTTTGAGAATCTCCTTCCCTTTCTCATCAACTTCAATAGTTGGGATATTCACTCCGTATTCGTTTCCGAAATTATTAGAGAGACATTCCAACTTATCAGTTGCGTTAGCCAATTGGTCAACGAGGTTATCGATTTCCTCTGTATGTTGAGGGTGTTCACCTATAGCTACAGGTGATTCGAAATAGATAGATAATCGAGCTCTCGCATCCATTATATCTGCGGTGTACTTAGCTTCTACGGCTTGGTACAATCTTCTTGCAATCTTGTGATTCATATTGAATTTGTTTATTGTTATTGTTAATAAATATTAAAATATAGTTAGTAAATACATTTAGTGTTCCTAATAGGACTTGAACCTATGGCCTAATCATTATGAGTGATTTGCTCTAACCAACTGAGCTATAAGAACGTAGTGAACGAGAAAGGATTCGAACCTTTGACCGATACCTTAGAAGGGTATTGCTCTATCCAGCTGAGCTACTCGTCCATTGTATCAGAGATGGGAATCGAACCCACACGAACATTACTGTTCATTGGATTTTAAGTCCAACGTGTCTACCAGTTCCACCACTCTGACTTGGTGGTTATTATTGTATGTATTGTGTTAAGTATTGTGAAACCCAATAGGCTAACTTATACCCAGTGAATCCACCAAATGCGGTAGGTATAGGAAATAAGATAAACTTTGCTAATGATGTAGTGTACTTAGGTCTATTAATAACTTTACTGATATAGAAGTAATGAATCATATAACCCATAAGTACTGCTATATCCATTCGTAATGCGATGAAGGGAACTATGATAGCTCCACTAAATCCAAAGAAGAAATTCTCTATAATAGCATACCCAACTTCTTTCTTTGGTGCTTCCTTAAACTCTTTTCTAATCTTCTTCGTTGGCATACTCATGTGTTAAATATTCTATTGCTTCATCTTGCATATCTGTTTTCTTTTCGACTTGTAGTTCCCAATAATCCTCTAAGGCTAATGAGTGTTTTTCTTCTGTATCGAAATCTTCTTCATCGGGTTGGTCAAACACAACATCGTTCATTGCCAACTCACCCATATAAACTGCACCACCACCTAATGGTTGTGATGGGGATTCATCATCGAAGGTAAACTTAACCCAAACCTTCTCATCAATTTCAGATAAGATAGAATGTAGTTGTTCAATTGCCCCTTCACAATAATACCATGCTGATTCTGTATTCATATAGAAATAATCATCACTAGCATCTACCTCTTCGATATGACACCACTTAGCACCCATCCTATCTGTGAACTCAGTTCTATCATATTCAGCATCGGCTTCATATAATTTTCTATATAGGAACATCCCATCACATTGGGTTCTCCAATCATCATCTTCAGGAAACATTGATTGTAGTTTCTGAAATACTTTAGGTTCATCTGATTCAACCTCTATGTATGTATATACGCTATTTGCCATATTTAATAATATCTTCTATTTGTTTTACTTTTACTTAATTGAGCTAATAATTTCTCACATACTTCTAATGTGATTTCATCAGCATAATACATATCATATATCAATCTCTGCATTATACATCATTTGAATACTTAGCATTAAACCCAGCATACTTACTATACGATTCATCAATCTCACCAGCTTCCATTGTTATCTCTTCACTCTTAGTTCGTGAATCAAACATTTCGTGTTGAGGGTATTCTACAAATACCTCATATAACAAATCTAATAGTTCGGCTGGAAGTATTTGTTCGTTATCATCAATGTATTCTTCAGCCTCCCAATCGGAAAGGTTATCATTCATATAGTTCCAAAAATCTTCTTCAGTTTCACCTTCGTATGGTGGTGTTGCTTTTACAAAATCTTCTGAGTTGAATGTAGCGGGTGTTGTAACCTGCGTAATGGTGTACGTTGTACGTGTTCTAAAATCTAACTTCATTTAAAATAGTTTTGAAAGGTTAATAATTAGGAACGTTAAATAGATAAACACAGCAGTTCCTAATACTATATCTATACTTTCGATTCGATTAACTATTGATTTGATTTTTTTCATAGTGTTCTTTTAAAACTTTGTTTATATAATCTATACTTCTTTCATCACCAATTAAACATTCATACTTACGATATCTAAATACTATATCCTCTGCATCTAGTTTGAGCAGTTCATTATATTCTGCGACGTATGTTTTTATGTATGTCATATTATTTACTAATATACGAAATTAATTCCATATATCCAAATATTAATGTGTATATTTCTTATTGGGTTTTCTAAATACTGATAACGGAATGGTTACAGATAAACTTCCCATCATAGTAGCGAGTAAATCTCTTTCATCAAAGTAGTTTCCTACTCTCCAATTATCAAATGATTCCTTTGCTATACCAGCAGTTAATCCCACTCCCAATCCGATGAAGAATGCTTTCTTCTTATCTCCGTATTTTCGTAGAGCCCATTCGTATCCAATAGTGGAAACGATTACTCCAGCAGTAAAGTGATATTGTTTATCTCTTTCAGTTAATATAAAATCACCATGATGGTATAACTGTCCATACATCGATTGACATGCAACCAATAATACGATTAATAATTTCAATCTTCTCAACCTATACTCCCACCTCGTTAGTTACATCAGAATGAGTTCTGAATCCAATGATTGGTTTATGACCTGTAATCTTATTCTTTTGAATATCGATTAGTTGTTTCGTTAACATTAACGTTTCAACATCATCTTCGTTGTTTACCCAATCTGTAAATAGATAGGTTAGTAATTTACTTTTAGCTTTCTTAAACATAACTTTTATTTATTAATTTTTACTTTGGTTATTCGTATATAACTAGCGCCATCGTAACCACACCCGGCCCATTTGTTTCTTTGCTCTTCTGTTAACATCTGAGCTAAGGAATCAATTCCTTCAATACTCATTCTATCAATTTGTTCTTTTGTGTACATACCTTATTTTTTAATTAAACATTTCCCAATTAGATTCTTCCTTAGTTGCCGCAACTTCGTATGGGTGAGTTGAATAGTTATAACCCATATCATAATATCGTTTCATCCAAATAGGAGATTGAAGGTGGTGTTGGTATTCGTGAACCAACGTTTCAATCACTTCTTTCCTATCATTCATCTTAGGATGGTAAACAACAATAGTATTATTCTCTCTATCAAATTCTGCAGCCGGGTCACATTCACCAAACTCTTCTACTTCTACTGGGTAATCCTCATCGTTCATCTCTAAATCTTCACCGATGATTCGTAGATAGATGTTGTGGTGTAACTCAACGTATGGGGTACATTCATGGAACTTAGAAACTCCATAATGCTTTTCCAACTTAGGATAAACCTCATCAACAATTTTCTGAATCTCTTCTTTAGTCATTAAGTTTTTCATATCTATATTTTTAATATCCAACAAAATCAATCTTAATACAATCAGTAACGATACCTTTCGTAATACTCCAAGTCCACTCTTCGTTCAACCAATAGTTTTGAACATTCTCTAACTCTTTCAAACACTCATCGTACAACTCACCGATTTCATAACCATCACCAAACCTAATACCACCACATAGGGTTATCAGTTCGTTTAGTTTATCGAAATCATCTTTATTCTTTTCTATCTGAATTTGGATTTCAGCTTTCATCAAATCGGCAACTTTATCGTTCCAATCATACATCTCATTTGACCAAGGTTTTACTACTTTAGGTTTTTCGGTATTTATCATATTTATCATTTTTTAATTTTTACTATTAATAACTCAGAGTGTTAATCACTCCCTCTTTACTACATAGTAAAGATACGGAAATTAACTTTAATATCCTAATTTCTAATGTTAAGAAATTGTTAAATCTTTCTATTCCCACTCAGAAACAATCATTTCTAAATCATTCATTTGGTAAGCCATTGAAGCCCAACTCTTAGAGTTAACCGATTTGTATTGTTGATGTGAATAAAGATTGGTGTTGTAGTACATACCATTGATGTGACCTACGGTTAGATTAACCAATATAGATTCATCGATTAACTTAACCTTCTTACCTGTTCTACTAAAGATGGTTAACCAAGTGTTAGTGCCAGATGGTTTGAATTGTACGGTTTGAAGAACTCCGTTTTTATAGCCGGTGATTGTGGATGAAGGATGATTACCCATATGATGGGAATCGAAATCTCTACTATCTACACAGGTCATTCCTAATTTGGTTTTAACGATGTGTCGATAATCACCACTCCCATATTGGGTAAGGATATCTACTAACATCATATCGGAATTACCGATGATTTTTAAAAGGGGATTGTTTGGGCTTTTTGAACTATTCATTTTTTAATCATTTAATTATTACTATTACTATTGGGAGTTTCTCTCCCTCTTTACTACATAGTAAAGATACGGATAATAGTTGGAATAAACAAACTTTCAATGTTAA
>TARA_B110000259_G_scaffold82465_1_pt1 | contig 10613 bp, 8 predicted proteins | sample TARA_B110000259 | Tara Oceans TARA_B110000259 (sample SAMEA4397649) | marine metagenome | biome: Polar Biome; feature: [SRF] surface water layer (ENVO:00010504); material: water (ENVO:00002006), including particulate matter (ENVO:01000060) such as... | depth 5 m | reverse complement strand
TTCAATACACAGATATTGCTAATTTTGAAATTTCTTCTGATATTGAGCTAACTATAATACAGGAGCCAAAAATGAATACTTCCTCTCAGAAGCTACCTCAGGATCCCATACAGGAGACTCCTATTAAAGAGCCCATAAAAATAACAAATAAAAGCATAACGCCAAAAGTCGTGATGGAAAAAAAAGCTTTGTCTCCAAAAATCGAACGCACTCTTGTTTTAAATGAAGAGCTCAAGCCGAAAAATAAAGTTGAATTAATTGATGAAAAAGTACAGCAGAGTAAGGCTATTAACACTGATCAATTAATATCTGATCTCAGCAAACTCGATTTAACTCCAAGGAATAAAAATGGGCCTCGCGTAAAAACAGTTTCTGCACGCACAACTGACTATGAGTACCGGCTTTACTTTGAGGCGTGGAGGCAAAAAGTAGAAAGGCTAGGTTCCTTAAATTATCCAGAGGAGGCTAGAGCAGGTAACTTAGGAACACTTCGATTAACCGTAAGCCTAGCCTCAGAAGGGCAAATCAAACAAATTATTGTTAACAAAAGCTCTGGGTTTGATGCTCTAGATAAGGCGGCCATAAAAATTGTTGAATTAGGGGAGCCCTACGCCGCCTTTTCTGACAAAATGCGCAAAGAAGTAGATATCATAAATATCACACGAACATGGAAGTTTACTGAAGAAAATAATTTCTCATCTAATTAGATACCCTTATGTTTTTAATCTTCTCTGACCTTGATGCGACACTCCTGGATCATCACAACTACTCATTTGATGACGCTTTACCTGCGTTACAATTAATTAAAGAAAAAAAAATTCCACTTATTCTTTCTAGCAGCAAAACATATGAAGAGATAATTAATATTCGATCTAAATTAGGAATAACGGACCCTTTTATATATGAAAATGGTTCAGGTATTTTTTTTAAGGGTAAAAAAATAGCTCTAGGTAAAAGCTACTCTCAAATTCTTAATGTTCTTAAAGATTTAAAAAGTGACTTTTCTTTTACATCATTTTCCCAGCTTGGGCCTAAGGGAATTCAGAAAGAAACCGGCCTAAATAAAGAGTTAAGTCAAAGAGCATCGTTAAGGGAATTTTCAGAGCCACTTATATGGGAAGACTCTGAAAATAAATTAGAGTCTTTTAAAGTCTTACTTAAAAGGCATGGGCTAATAGGTATGCAAGGCGGGCGATTTATTACAGTCTCTTCAGCACAAACGAAAGGAGATGCACTATTATGGGTCAAAAAAAGATATCAAGAGGTCTCAGAAGATAAAATATTTACCATAGGATTGGGAGACAGTGAAAATGATATTAATATGTTAAGTAAGGTAGATAAAGCAATTATTGTTAGGCACCCAAATAAACCACCACCGCAGATCAAAGGTCATTCTGCGGAAATTGTAACGAGGTTGATTGGGCCAAAGGGATGGAATGAAGCAATTATTAATTGTATTGGATAGCATATGAGTGATTTTTATCAGAATGGCATTATTACGAACCTACATAATCTGAGGGTTCAAGATACGGAAAGCCTTGAAAAAGAACTACTCGCTTTTTCAAAAGCACGCCCTATGGGCCTTGTACTACCATCACTTTATTCAGAACTTTTGTCTCCGGCACTATCAAAAATTGTAGACGAATTAACTCAAGTTAAATATTTGAATCAAATCGTTATTGGCCTGGACCGAGCTACTAAATATGAGTACAAAGATGCTATTAATTACTTTGCTAAACTTCCTCAGGATCATGTCATCTTATGGAACGATGGCCCCAGACTAAAGGCGTTAGACAAAAAATTACAAAAAATGAAGATAGCTCCTCAAGAGATGGGTAAAGGAAGAAATGTTTGGTATTGCTTTGGTTATATTCTAGCCTCCTCAAAAGTAGAGTCCGTTGCACTTCACGATTGCGATATTGTGACCTACACACGAGATATGTTAGCACGCCTCATTTATCCTGTTGCCAATCCTGATTTTAACTACCAGTTCTGTAAGGGTTACTACTCACGGGTATCAAAAGACAAAATTAATGGTCGAGTTTGTCGTTTGCTAGTAACGCCGTTAATTCGATCACTAATGAAGATGTTTCCTGCTAATGAATATTTAGAATACTTAAATAGCTACCGATATGCATTGTCGGGTGAATTTTCTCTAAGAACAGGTGTATTAAACGATATTAGGATACCTAGTGACTGGGGATTAGAGATTGGTGTGTTATCTGAAATGAATCGTAACTATGCAAATAACCGCATATGCCAGGTCGATATAGCCGATAAATATGATCACAAGCACCAAGATCTTAGTGAGGCGGATGCAAGTAAAGGATTATCTAAAATGTCCATAGATATAAGTAAATCGATCTTCAGAAAATTAGCTACCACAGGCTTAGTTTTTAACAACGAGGCCTTTAGATCAATAAAAGCAACATACTTCCGCACCGCCTTAGACTTTGTAGAGACTTATAATAATGACGCAAAAATGAACGGGCTTAATTTTGATATTCATGCAGAAGAAAAAGCTGTAGAACTATTTGCAGAAAATATCATGAATGCCGGTCTTCATTTCCTAGAACACCCGATGGAAACACCATTTATCCCCAGCTGGACAAGAGTTAATAGCGCCTTACCAGAATTAAGAGAGGAAATATTGGAGGCAGTAAAAAAAGATATGGAAGAGTTCTCCTAGCTGTATGGCAAGTCTGTCCCTTGAGGATGAATTAAGAGAAAAGATTTATCATCACCTCAATCAAATATATGTAAATAACGATAACTACGCGCTCTCAGAAAAAATCATAGCTGTATTTTTCCAAGGCCGGGATCTCATTTCTCCCAATCCTAATATAAGTAAATGGGACTCATCAGATATAATCCTTATAACTTACGCTCATAGCATTGTTGAAAACGAGAAAGCTCCGCTGCAAACACTGCTAAAATTTCTAGATAAGCATATTCAACCCTACATTAATACTGTGCATATCTTGCCCTACTTCCCCTATAGTTCAGATGATGGCTTTGCTGTTATTGACTTCAAAAAAATTAATGATGCTTTTGGATCTTGGGAAGATATTGAAGCGATTGCTACAACCTATAAACTAATGAGTGACCTGGTAATTAACCATGTCTCATCAAGAAGCCAATGGTTTGATCAGTTTAAAAATGGCAAGAATCCCGGGCAGCATTACTTTCTAGCCGTTGACCCTCTAATCGACACCCAAAAAGTGGTAAGGCCAAGAACTAGTAACGTGCTACAAGAGGTAAATACAATTAATGGGAAGAAATACGTATGGTCAACATTTAGTCACGATCAACCAGATCTAAACTTTTCTAACCCTGCGGTGTTAATCGAAATAATTGATATAGTTAGGACCTACCTTGAGAGGGGCACAAAGATATTTAGATTAGATGCAGTAGCTTTTATCTGGAAACAGATTAATACGGAATGTATCAACCTCCCCCAGACACATGAAATTATTAGGCTCATTAGAACGCTGACAGACTTTTATTCTGATGAAGTTTTTCTTGTCACAGAAACGAACATTCCTAACCGAGAAAATCTATCTTATTTTGGTAATCGAAATGAAGCACATCTAGTTTATAACTTCGCCTTGCCACCGTTAATCTTATATACCCTGTTGAATGGTATGTCTGGAAAAATTAAGCAATGGCTAATGAGTATGCCGCCGGCAATATTTGGGACAACATATTTTAACTTTATTGCGAGTCATGACGGAATTGGATTGCGTCCCATAGAAGAGATATTAACAGAAGAAGAAATAGACATGCTTGCAAAAAATATAGAAGGGGCCGGAGGTAAAGTCTCTTACCGAACAAAAGAAAATAGCCAGCGGCCCTATGAGCTCAACATTGCTCTCTTTGATGCCCTAAAGCTTCATGTTAAAGATGGAGACGACAGTTATCAAGAAGCAAGGTTTATATCTGCTCATACTATTATGTTGTCTCTTGAGGGAATCCCTGCCTTTTATATTCACAGCTTTCTTGCCACACAAAATGACTACGAAAAGGTAAAGCATAGTGGGAAAAACCGAGGTATCAATCGACATCAATGGCAAATGCAAGAACTAGAACAAATACTTTTAGGCGAAAATCATCATTCACGAATGTTTTATGAGCTATTAAGGCTTATCGGCATAAGAAAGCGTCAGAGAGCATTTCATCCAAATGCCACTCAATTTACTCTTGATCTCGGGAATAGTGTTTTAGCTTTATGGCGACAAAGTCTTGATCGAACTCAAAGCATATTTTCTATTCATAATATTTCAAACCAGAAGATAGCTATACAATTATCAGATCTTAACTTGATAGAGACAGATAATTGGTTTGATTTAATTTCAGGTACCAAGTTAGAAAGATCACATGGTAAATTGATGTTAACTCCCTATCAGTCGATGTGGATAACGAACAAATCAAGTATCATGTAAGAAAATAACAGCTGAAGAAAATAGATGGCAACCTTGAGTACCATTAATCATGATCGAAAAATTTTCGATAAGAAATACATTTATCCGGTCGTATCAAGACGAGCTGGAGGCTTATCACTTGGCATTAATCTAAACACCAATAATGCATGTAACTGGCAGTGTATTTATTGTGAGATTCCCAACCTTACAAGAGGTAAGCCAGAAGCTATTGATATTCCTCTGCTTAAAAAAGAACTCTATTTTTGGCTAGAAGAAATTACTCAAAATAATTTTTTATCTAAACATACCAATCCTGGAACTGCCTTCAAAGACATCGCCTTTTCTGGAAATGGTGAACCAACAGCAGCCAAAGAATTTTCGGATATTGTAAGTATAGTAGTAGAGGCAGTAAAAGATTATAAGTTAGAAAGCCAGCTAACAATGCGCATTATTACCAATGGTAGCAATATGTGCGATAAATCAGTACAAAGTGGTTGGGATTTCATTCAATCGATGAAAAAAGAAGTATGGTTTAAAATTGATAGCGTAATTCATGATGAGGTTAAATTAATCAATCAAATAAATGGTAGCCTAGGTATGACAGCAAAAAATCTTGAGGCATCTTTATCTGTCTCACCTACCATTATACAAACTTGTCTTATTAAAGTGGGTGGGAAACTACCCTCTAAAAAAAGTATCAATGCCTACATTGATTTTGTGAAAAATTACGAAGATCAATTAAGTGGTATTCATTTATATAGTCTTGCAAGGCCATCGGAACAAAATATTACCGTAGAAATTGAACGTCTAACTCAAATCGAGCTAAATCAAATTGCTGATAAAATAAGAGTTCTTAACTTGCCAGTGCACGCCTTTATCTAAATGATCACCTTAAATAAAATTGTCCTCTTTTCCCTTATAGTTTGTCTGGTAGGCTGCCAACAACCTAACTCAGGCTGGTCATCTTATGGACAAGACCATACAAACCAACGCTATTCTCGCCTAGATCAAATTAACAATAAAAATGTTCAAGGCCTAAAATTAGCCTGGCAATATCAAACAGGTATTAAAGCAACCTTTCAGGCTACGCCAATCGTTCAAGATGGAATTATGTACATTTCTCTGCCTTACAACCATGTTCTTGCTATGAATGCCAAGACCGGAAAAGTCATTTGGCGCTACGAGCACGATCGTAACCGAGATTGGAAAATGTGTTGTGGCCCAACTAATCGAGGTGTAGCAGTGCATGGTGAACAATTATTTATGGGCACCGTAGATGCAAGGCTTATATCCCTCGATATTAAAACGGGTCATAAATTATGGGATATTAATGTAGTAGAAAATATTGTAGGCACAGAGTCCATCAGTGCATTAAATCCGAGCGATCCAAATCGAGAAAAGAAAATCAGCGGTGGAACAGGCGTAGGCATCTCAATGGCGCCGGTAGTCTATGAAAATAAAGTGATTGTCGGCATTACTGGAGTCGGTTACGGCTTGCATGTTGAGGGTCGTGAAAAAGATGCCCCCCTAGGGGCTGTAGTAGGAGTAGCAGGAAGGTTTGGTCGACCTGGTTTTTTAGCGGCTTATGATATCTATTCTGGGAAACAAGTCTGGCAATTTGATACAATCCCTGCTGAAGGATGGGAGGGAGATCTTAGTAACTATACTAAAGATGGGGAGGTATTAAACAGAGACTTGCTCACAGAAAAAGAATCATTACTTGAATACCCCGATGCTGAAAAATATGGTGGAGGCTCTGCATGGACTACCCCCGCTATTGATAAAGACACACATACATTATTTTTTGGGACAGGAAACCCATCTCCTCAGATGAGCGATCAAAGCAGGCCTGGGGATAATCTATATACCGTCTCACTTGTTGCCTTGGATGCCAATACTGGAAAACTAAAATGGTATTACCAACAAGTCCCTCATGATATTTGGGGTTACGATGTAGCTAGTCCCCCCGTAATCTTTCATACGATTCATAAAGGTAAAATTATTCCCGCTGTGGGGCAGGCCGGAAAAACTGGCTGGTTTTATATTCACAACAGAAATACAGGGGAATTGCTCTTAAAATCAGAAGCCTTTGTCCCGCAAAATAATATGTTCTCTGAAGCTAGTGAAGAAGGTACAACTATTTATCCTGGAATTTTAGGGGGGTCAAACTGGTCTCCAGTGAGTGTCAACATTGATCAGCATCTTGCTTATGTTTCTGGGATTCATGCTCCAATTAAATATACTCGGCACGAAAAAATAGTGAATGGAAAAGCCGTTAGATATACCAGTTCTGAGCCTACTAACGACGATCAATGGGGGCTTTTATCTGCGATTAACTTAACTGACGGAAAGATTCGATGGCAATATAGAACTGACCAACCTTTACTTGGCGGAACACTTGCAACGAAGGGTAACCTAGTTTTCGTTGGCGAAGGCAATGGAAACTTTAGTGCGGTTCATGGAGGCTCAGGTGAGATGCTTTGGTCAACTAAAATAAACGCTGGGGTCAATGCACCTGCTATATCCTATATGATCAATGGAAAGCAATACATTGCTGTAGTGTCTGGCGGAAATAAAATTATGGGGTATAAGCAAGGAGACTTTATCAGTGTCTATAGCCTCAATTAAAAAAATAAAAAAATTATTTTCTGATCTACAAAAAGCTCGGCGAGAAGTCGTTTTACCCTTAATAACTTTAACCGTCGCTCCTTATTTTGGTTTTATTGGAGTAATTGCATTTAACCCTAACCTCTTTTCCAAACTAGTTGGTTCGGGATCGCTCTCTATTGGAATTATTCTTGGGTTTATTTTAATCCTGCATATCTTCTTAGTCACCCTCACATACTCTTATCTTGCCAATAAAAAACTAGAGCCAATTATCAGAAAATTAATTAAAACACAAAGTATGTAATGGGGTTGAATATTACAGCTATTTTAATGTTTGTCTTATTTGTAAGCATAACTATATATATAACCTACTGGGCGGCAAAAAAAACCCAGACAGCAAAAAGTTTTTATACCGCTGGTGGCGATATTACAGGCTTTCAAAATGGGTTAGCTATCTCAGGTGACTTTATGTCTGCCGCTTCTTTTCTTGGGATATCAGGACTGGTCTATCTAACCGGTTTTGATGGGCTGATTTACTCCATTGGGTTTCTGATCGGCTGGCCTATAATTTTATTATTAATTGCTGAGCCTTTAAGAAATTTAGGGAAATATAGTTTTGCTGACGTAGCTTCCTTTCGTTTACAGCAAAAACCGATTAGATTGCTTGCTGCTTGCGGATCCTTGTGCACCGTGATCTTATACTTAATTGCCCAAATGGTTGGAGCAGGGAAGTTGGTTGAGCTATTGTTTGGCTTACCTTACTACAGCGCAGTAATGATTGTTGGTGCGCTAATGATACTGTACGTAACTTTTGGAGGAATGCTAGCTACAACCTGGGTTCAGATAATTAAAGCAATATTATTGCTTTCAGGGGCAACTCTCATAGCCGTATTGGTGTTAATTCAGTTTAGCTTCAACGTGAATGATTTCTTTAAAGCTGCTATTAATATTCACCCAAAAGGTGTCAATATTTTAGCTCCAGGGGGTCTAATATCAGATCCAATTTCTGCTATATCGCTTGGGTTAGCATTAATGTTTGGAACGGCAGGCCTCCCTCATATTTTAATGCGCTTCTTCACAGTCAAAGACGCAGTCGAAGCAAGAAAATCGGTAGTTTATGCCACAGGATTTATTGGTTACTTCTATATATTAACTTTTATCATTGGGTTTGGTGCCATTATTCTTGTATCTAAAAATACGCAATATCTCAATGAGTTAGGTCAGCTTATAGGTAATAACAATATGGCTGCTATACATCTAGCCCATGCCGTTGGAGGTGACTTATTGTTAGGTTTTATTTCAGCGGTAGCTTTTGCAACAATATTAGCCGTTGTGTCCGGCCTTACACTTGCTGGTGCATCTGCTATTTCACATGACCTATATGCCAATGTTTTTAGTGGAGCTACTTTTAGTGAAAAAAAGGAGATGCAAGTATCTAAAATTGCTACCGTATTTTTAGGTCTCCTAGCCATACTTCTTGGGATAACATTTGAAGGTCAGAATGTTGCATTCATGGTCGGCTTGGCATTCGCTATTGCGGCTAGTACTAACTTTCCCATTCTACTTCTATCTATTTATTGGAAAAAACTTACCACTAGAGGTGCAGTTATTGGTGGAAGTGCCGGGCTTATATCTGCGATCTTCTTGGTTGTTTTAGGACCAGTTGTTTGGGTCGACGTGTTTAATTACGAGGAGGCAATTTTTCCTTATAAATATCCTGCTCTATTTTCAATGACGTTAACCTTCATGGGTATATGGTTTTTTTCTGTGACTGATAAAAGTAAATATGCTCATTTAGAACAAGCAAAATTTGACGCCCAATTCTTTCGATCGCAAACGGGTATCGGTATCGATAAATCTTTAAATCATTGATTTATTGGCTAACATTTCTTTAAAGTCTAAGTCACACCGAGAAAAGAATGATAAGTCTGTTGGAAGAAGTCCGGCTATTAAGCCTTATGGTATTTTTTACTATAACTTCTTACTTCATCCAACATACATTCTACATTTTCAGGTGGGGTAAATTGGGTAATTCCATGCCCAAGATTAAAAATATGACTTTCCCCATGGCCGTAACTATCTAAAACATTTCGCACAGCTGACCTTATTGCTTTTGGCTCCGACAATAAAATTGCCGGGTCAAGATTGCCTTGTAAGGCTATTTTGTCGTTCACTACTTTACGAGCATTACCTAAGTCTGTTTGCCAATCTATGCCGAGTGCATCAGCACCACTTTGGGATTGAAGATCAAGCCATTGGCCTCCGCCTTTAGTAAAGATTATTTTAGGAGTGTCTTCAAAACCCATTAAATTTAAATTCGAGATAATCACCTTCATATAATTTAATGAATGACTTTCATATTCATGGTGAGATAGGGCTCCGCCCCAGGAATCAAAAATCATTACCGCATCAGCTCCAGCTTCTATTTGCTTTGCTAGATATATTGAAACAGATTCTGTAGTCACCTTAAGAATGTGCTGTATTAGATCTGGGCGAGAATATAACATTTTCTTAATATTTAGAAATCCAGTACCTCCCTGTCCTTCAACCATGTAGGTAGCTAATGTCCATGGGCTTCCTGCAAAACCTATTAATGGTACACGCCCATTAAGTGCAGTTTTTATTGATCTCACTGCATTAAAAACATATCCCAAATCCTCTTCTACATTAGGCACATCTAACTTTTGTATAGCCTGTTCATCGATTAGCGGATAGTGAAACTTTGGCCCTTCACCATCAACAAAATGCAGCCCCAAACCCATCGCATCAGGTACAGTCAATATGTCTGAAAATAATATAGCGGCGTCTAATAAGGGGTACCTATCCAGTGGCTGAAGAGTTACTTCAGTAGCGAAATCTGCATTTTTACATAAATCTAAAAAACTCCCTGCATGCTTTCGTGTTTTTCGATATTCTGGGAGGTATCTTCCAGCCTGACGCATCATCCATACGGGAGTGTAGGGGGTAGATTCTTTTTTTAGGGTCTTTAGAAATACATCATTTGTAATAGGTGTCATTAGATTAGTATGGCTTAGTCATCGCTAAAAATATCTGGAGTTATTAAATCTATAGTATCAACAACTAACTCACCAGTTGACACTGCTGCACCTCCAGCAGTATCTACTACTGCAGCAGTCGTCATACACCCAAACAAGAATAAAAACATAAGAAGAATAAAGTGTTTCACTAATATTTAGATTAGCGGGGAAGGCTGCTTGAACCCATCAAAAATTCATCTACAGAACGGGCACATTGCCGTCCTTCTCGTATAGCCCATACAACTAATGACTGGCCTCTACGCATATCCCCTGCCGCAAAAACCTTACTTCTTGATGTCGTATATGAATTTTCACCCTCGGTTTCCGCCTTGGCATTGCCCCTAGCATCTTTATCAATACCAAACTTATCTAAAATAGTTTGTTGTGGGCTAATAAAGCCCATAGCCAGTAAGACCAGATCTGCTTTCATAGTAAATTCAGAATTAGGGACTTCTTGCATCTTGCCATCTTTCCATTCCACCCTGGCTGCAACCAATTCTTTTACTTTTCCATTTTCACCTATAAATGATTTGGTAGCCACAGACCA
>TARA_B110000259_G_scaffold35919_1_pt1 | contig 10643 bp, 11 predicted proteins | sample TARA_B110000259 | Tara Oceans TARA_B110000259 (sample SAMEA4397649) | marine metagenome | biome: Polar Biome; feature: [SRF] surface water layer (ENVO:00010504); material: water (ENVO:00002006), including particulate matter (ENVO:01000060) such as... | depth 5 m | reverse complement strand
ATTTGACCAGATAATTCTGCAATAGTATCGTATTCAGGATCACGACTAGCAGCTCCAGCACCACTTGCTACTGCAAGGTATAAACCATTTTCAGTAGCTGTAGATTGATTTTTTACTAAGACTCTATCACCGGCAACAAGCGTAACGCCATCTATAGCGTCTCCAGCTTCAAGAGCATTAGATAAATTAATATTTCCTGTAGTTGCACATTCAGCAATAGTTCTTGTTCTCAGTCCAGCTACTGCTTGATCGACATAACTTTTAATTGCAACATCTGTGTTACTACTTGGACTTCCTATACCTGTAATAGAACCACCACTAATACTAACTGAACTTGATGCTTGAGTTGCTATTGTTCCTAGTCCAAGATTTGATCTTGCAGTAGAAGCAGAAACTAAGTCTGATAAGTTGGAGGCCTTTACTAATTTTGCATCTAATTGAGTTTGGGCATTAGAAGATAAAGTATTGATGTGTTGAAGTTCTGCATTAGTAACTGTTCCATCAGCTAGTTTTACAGCATCTATACCTGTAGCAAGTTGTGCGTTTGAAATCGTACCAGCAAGAGAAGATGTAGGATAAGAAGTTGCGTCTGATAAATTAAAAGCTGGGGTTGTGTCTGAAGCACCTAGAGCTAAAGTTACTCCACCATAATTAACATCATTATTAGCTAGTTCTGCATTTGCGACTCCACCATCTTTAATGGTAACAGCACCACTTGATACTGCAAAGTTATCAGAACTAAAAGAGGCTATACCTTTGTTTGATGTTGTAGCATCTTCACCACTAACTGTTAAAGTCTGGCCTGAAGCTACTGTGTCTATACCTTCACCTGAAGCAATCGTAAATGTCTGTGAGTTTAAATCTATTGAACCTGATCCACTTGCACCCGCAAAGTCTAAATCTTGAGCAGTAACTTCGGCATCTACATAGGCCTTAACTGATTGCTGTGAAGGAGGAAGGATAGCTGAATTACTAGCCATGTTATCTTCATCTATAACCGGAATAGAAGGTCCTATAAATGTAGATCCTAAATAAACATCTACAGTTGAGTCAGCGGAGTTAATATTTCCGCTATCAAAAGCAAAAGTTAACGTAGTGTTAGGTGAGCTATAACTGCTTCCTGTAATTTTACCAAAGATACCGGTAGTGGAAGTATTAGCTCCAATAATTTTAACTCTACGTCCTACATGGTGAGTAGCTGTAATATCTGATCCAACAGTTACAGTAGTAGTACTTGCTCTTGTAAATGTTGCTGGACCATCACCATCACCAACAATAAAAAATTCTTTTGTGTTCCAAGCAGACCTAGTGTCAGCCATCACCGCTCTTTGTGCATCATTCACATTTCTTGGTGGCATGCCATCTGCGATACTGATTCCACTGATTGATGTGTTGGAATTAGCTGTTGTGCTATAATCTTTAATACCCATTAATTATCTCCTAATAATCCGTAATTGTTTCTTACTATGTTTGCTCTATTTTCAACTTCTCCACTTAAAGGCCTATTTGATGATCTGCCAAAATTTCCAGCAAAAGGTAGTGCAGCTCTTGTCACAAATTTATTAGTTAGAGGTGTGGAATAAGATAAAAATGGTAATGAGGCCATTGCCGCTCCACCTAAAGTAACACCGCCATCAGTTGCCATAGAACTACCAACTGCTCCACCACCTAACATCATTCCTCCTACCAAATTTCTTGATTGTGTACCAGAGTCACCAACAGTTGGGCCCAATACTCTAGCAGCTGCTCTTGAAATATCTTGATATGGAGCTTTACCACTAGCATAGTTTTTTGCTCCACTAGCAGTTTTTGTAGCTGTTAAAACATTACTTGGAGTAAATAATCCTTCTGTATTTTTTGAAGCAGCTTTTGTTAAAGCTATCATAAAAGGATAAGATTTTGCTATTGTTTCATAATCTTTAAATGCATATGTTAAAGAAACTTTTTTTATATTAGGTACAAATATAGACTCATTTATCTCTTTAAAATATTCTCTCATAGTCACGTCTAAAGACATATCAGAACTTAATTTTTTTAATAATTGATCTGTTTCTTGTAAAGCTGGTCCTGTAACCATGTTTTCTGATGAATTTTTAATTTTTGCAGTAGCTCTTCTAACAAGATCAGTAATTTGATTGTCTGTAAGATTTTTTCCTTTTCCAAAATCTTTTATACTATCAACAAATTGAGATTTACTAAGATTTAATTTACCAACAGTAGAATTATACTTTTTTGAAAATTCACTGCTTACTGCATTAAATAAATCAGGGCCATCTAATAAGTCGTAATCTTTAGGAAGTTTGATTCCAGATTTTTCTGCAAAGTCTTTGTAGATTTTTAATTGAAAATCTTTCGTGCCTCTACTAAATGCTGATGCAACCATATCACCAAGAATAGGAAGAGACGTTACTCTTTTCTCTAAAAAATCTAAAACATTACCAAATACTGTTCCTTTATTAGCTTGTCCGGGTGTAACTTCAATACCAGCGTCCATTAATTTTTTTGCATCTGGATTAATTTTAGGTAAGATTTTTTGTAAAACAGTTCCTAATGTTCCGGTAATTGGAGCTGTGATTAAAGCGTTTTTAGCTCTATTCATAAAACCATCTTCAGCTGTGTTGAATCCATAAGCACCACCTAATGCTGCATTTCTTGCAAAAGTTGATTTTAAAGTTCTTCCTACACCGGCTGAACCAAAAGGAAGAGATCCAAGAATTTCAGCACTAAAAGATTTTATAGGGTTTTCTTTTCTATAACTTTCAAATTGATTTCTTTGATTTTCAAGCGCATCAGAAAATTTGACATCTGCTTGAAGAGTAGACTGAAGAAACGCATCGATTTCATCTTGTAATCCTAAAGTAAGACCTTGAGCTCCCGCTTGAATTAAATTTCCGGTTTCGCTTCTGGTATTTTGAAATTCATTATTTTCTGTAGGTGTATCTACAGGTTTTGAATTATTGTCGATATCTTTAACATCATTACCTAAATCTAAAATACTAGCCATTATGCTTTATCCTTTTCTACTTCATTTGCTTTATCTAGAAGTGATTGAGTTACAATTTGGTAAGTTCCGTATTTTACGCTTTCTGTGTCATTGTTATAATAAACATCACCTACATTTAGTTGTCCACTAGATGCGAATGATACAACTGCTTCACTATTATCAAAAATATTTTTAGTTCCCATAATTCTTTCAAATCTATCTCTGTCAGCAAAAAGTTCTGCATCATAGGCAGCATTCAATTTTGCAAGACTAAAGTTTTCTGGATCTCTTCTTAAAAATTCATCAGCAAAAGCTGCAAAGTCTTCGTTCATTCTTGAATAAGAAGATCTTGCTTTTACAATTAATAAGTTAGCATCACGAGAATTACCAATCTGTACACCAGCTTGTCCATAAAGTTTTTGTTCAAAATCAGATGAAGCACCAGAACCAACAGGACGCATTCTTGGAGTTACATAACTTGTAAATGCTTGAAGCAAAGTAAGTTGATCAACATTTTTTGCTTCCTCTTCATTTAAAAGTCCTAACTGTACAGCTACTTTTAGTACAGGTAAAAAAGCTTCTGAAAGTGGTCCTGTTTGAAAATCAGGATTTGACTCTAAAATAGCTTCCATATTTTCATAAGCATTTGTTAAGTCTCTATTTGCAGTTCCTATTTCAAAGAAACTTTGAACTGTTTTTAAATCTTGCTCATGTTGTTTTGTAAATACTATATCGCTTTTGCTTTGACCAAATTTTGTACTACCAGATTCCATGATATTCATAGCTTGTTTTAAATATTCAGGTGTTCCTTTTATTAAATTGGGATGTAGTAAGTCCATTTGTTTTTCTAAATTTATTCTACCATCTGTATTTAAAGCTTTTATTCTATTGGTGTATGCATCACCTAAAGCAAGATTATAAGTTCTGTTGTCATTGAATTTTTGTTGTTCTAATGCAGCTTGTGATGCTTGCGCTTTATTTCTTGCTGCCATACCTTGCGATAAAACTTCAGTAAAACTAACAGGTCTATCTGAATATCCTGAAGCTTGTCCTATTGCTGTTGCAAAAGCTCTACCGGGAGTACTACTTGCAAAACCTGTTGGTTGATTTAATAAATTAGATCCTGTTGTAGCTGTAGGAAGCTCTGCATTTAATAATCCATTTTGTGAAAGTGCTGGTTTATTATTTTTGTTATTTGTTAATAATTGAAAAGGATCTGGTGGTAATTGATTTGAGTTTAAAACACTTCTATTTTGATTTTTAAAAATTTGTACCATTAACCTAACAAGCCTAAAAGGCCTCCTCCAACTGCTCCCATTCCGGGTGATATTGAATTGAAATTACCGGCTAAATCTGCACCTTGTAATGCACCTGAAAGTAAAGATCCACCTACATTTCTAAAGACAGGCTTATTGGATATAGTAGTTTGTGGAACAGGCGCTCCGAGCGCTCCTAAATATTGATTTAACTTAGCGTAAGGTTTTTGCTGCTCATAATTAAAACGACCTAAGCTGTCTTCTAACATTGCAGTTGATAAATTTTCACGTTCTGCACCTACACCAGCTAAGGCTTGAATGTCTGTGTAATCTGCATCAGCTAATCCCGGAGCAAGTTGCGTAGAGTTTACCATGTTAGCTCTTTCAGTATTGTAATTGTTTGCATAAACTTCATTTGCTAATTGCCCTAAAGAGTCTGCTAAGATTTCTTGATTAGCACCGCTTCCAAATCTACCAGCATTTGTAAACTGAGAATTAACTGCTGAAGTCACATCACCAGCCATATCTGAATAAAGATTTTGTAAATAAGGATTTGATCCCGGGTTTAAATATTGTCCGGTTAAAACATTATTAACTTCTGTTTGTGCAGATCCTAATAATGGATTTCCTTGAATAGCTCTTGCTTGTGCAAGTTTTAAAGCCTGTTCAGTTTCTGGAGCAAAACCAACATATGTAGCATCAGGATAAAAATTAGGAGCTGATGATTCATATAAGTTTTGAGCATCATTTAAAGCCGGAGTTAAATATGGTTGTATATATTCACTAGGCTCATTTGTGCTTGTTGTAGTTACATTACTTGGATTACTGCCTTTACTCATTTTATTTCCTTACTTAATATTATTACTTTCATTTTAAATCCTTTTAATTTTCTTACCCAACCTTTACGTCCAGCGACTTCAAGGTGAGTACAATTATTTCTTTTAGCAAATTCTTCTATGACTTCTTGTATTCTTGATAGCCAATTATTTAAATTCGTTCCACCGGCTAAAAAATATCTTAGTGTTTTAGTTCTTGGGTATTCGCAAATTTCAGTGACAACAGCACTTTCGACTTTATTATCATTCCAACTTATAAAAAGTTGCATTTTCTTATTAATTAAACCATATAGAATATCTTTAATTTCATATGTTTCGTCTAATGCCTTTTCTAATAATGGACCTACTTGGGCCCAGATTAAATAGATATCTTTAATGGGTACTTGTGTACAAACATTATCCAATAATGCAGTAGGCGAGGTTTTGGTCTGAGTTGCTTGAACTTGCATGTGTTAATGTTGCGCTCCCGGACGCTCTAGCAGAAATATGCATTCCATTTAAAGCTGTTCTGCCATTAGCAGTTATGGGCATAAATAAAATTATAGAATTACCACCACATCGAGCATCTGTTAATGTTGTTGATGTTGCTGATGCATTTAAAGTTAAAGAGCCGGTTGAATTTAATTTGCCATCAATCGTGCTATTTAAAGCTTGAGCAACAAGTCTTAAATGTTGTGAATTATCGCCCATCTGTAAGGGCACATTTAAAAACTGATTAGACATTATCTTTTACCTTCTGGTCTAGCCTCTATATCAATTCCAAGAAGTGTAGAAAAGTTTCCAACAACTTTTACTCTTAATCTATGGTACCTACTAGTTTGTCTTAGTGGGCAATCGCCACTTTCTGTTAATGCAACTGCTGTTCCTACATTCAAAGAAGAAGCTTGAGAGTTTCTAGATATTGGAGTTACTGTAATTTGTGATGTTTCACCATTAAGATCTACAATAGGCCTACAATTAATTAATGTTGATCTTTTATTTTCTATACCTTCAAACTCGGTTGAATCTATCGTAGCTGATAAAGAAGCACCTAAAAATTTACCAAATTTATTATTTTCATCAAAGCCTGATAAACCTACAATACCATCGCCATAAAAATAACTATCTAAACTTTTTGGTAGTGTATCTACACTTCCTAAAATATCTAAAGACTCCAGAGTTGTAAAACCTTGTTGTGAAGCTGTACTAATAAATTGTAAGGATAATCCAGATCCGGTAGACCATTTATCGACAGCATAATTATAGATTAATAATTTATTATTAATTGATCCAGCGGTTGTAGCGCCAGAACCTCTATAGCTCCATACTACTATGGAATTATTAGGATCAGTAGCACTTGTAATGCCTTCAAAATTAGAAGTTAGATCATTATAAAAAAATTCATTTATACGTCCTGAGCCAATTGGCATTAAGTCAGAACCATTTGTTAAAGAATAAAATCCATCTTGTGCTAAAAAGTAAATCGTATTACCAAAAGATACAATGGACTTTGGTGAAAAAGCACCCACGTCAGCTATTTTAGATATAGAAAATATTAATGGGGTTCCTACGTAATCAATTCTAAAAATTGCTCTTTCAAAAAATATTATTCCAAAACTTTCATTTCCAACAATACCGGTTATAGCACCATGACTACCCGGAATATCCTGAAAACCACTTTGTGTACTTTGCGATGGAGTCCACTGTGAAGAGTTATTAAGACCACTCCATTTAACTCTTTGATAGTAAGTAGTTCCTGATTCAATCGTATAAGCTGTAAAAACAAATTCTCTAATGATTGTTAAATATTTTGCTTTTATGGAAACTAAATCAGCAAAAGCACTACTACTTGTTTCATTAAATACTTGAATATTATCAGCAAAATTACTTGCTATGACATTGTCACCAAATTTTACAAATGACCAAAAATCTTTACTGCCTTCAGTAGTACTATTGTTGTAACCACCTGATTTGGATTTATCTATAAAATTGCCAGATGTATTCATCTGATATAATTTTGTTTGATCACCAGAATAATTAACAGTTGCAGCTGCACCAAAAGATGTAAACAATCCAACCGGCTGACTAGCCAAAGCTGTATCGCTTAGTTTTACAAAACTTGGAAAGCTTTTGTAACCTTTTGCAAGAGGTATAACATTGTCTATAACAACAGATCCTGTATTTTTATAACTAGGAAGATCTGCTTGTAAATCTCCAAAATCGATCATTAAACTACCGATCTAGCAGACATTTGAAGAGCATGCGAAGCTGTTCTTCCATTTTCGGAAGTTATGTTTGCTCTTTGCATTGACTCCTTATATAAACTTGACCAAATTGTTAATCTTTCATCTTGGTGTATAAAAGGAGCGCTTTCAGCTAGAGCTGCATACAAATATAAATTTGGGTAGTTTGTAAGAATATCGTTTGTTGCATTACTGTCAGATAGAGCGGTAATTTTTTTATAATGTGCTATTTCTAAATTTGTTGCTGTATCAGGTTTTGGTCCTAAATAAATTTTAGATCCAACTATCGTAAAAAAATAAGGTATACTTGAAGATACACTTGAATTTAATTGACTAAAAAAATCAAAATTAGATTTATATTTTAAAGTTATATAAGGATCACTTTTATACAAAACATAAATAGCTTCTATAAAGTTTGTAGGAAGGGAATAATCTTGAGTACCACTTACTGTGTTTGTTGTGTCATCAATCGTTTCCATTTCACGTACACGAAGCTCATTATTTAAACGTGTTTCTGCTAAGCTAATAAAATCTGGAATATAAGAAGTTAAATCACTTCTATTTAAATAGTTAGCAATTGTTGTTTTTAAATTCGTATAAGTGTCTATGGACATTTAGGATAGTCTACCTTTCCAAATTCTAAGTTTTTCATTATTGGAGTCATCCAAGTATTTAAATAATCTTGCTCTGTCTAATACTTTTCCGGAGTAACACATAATTCCCATCTTAGCTAACCTTTCAAATTCAATCATTGGAATGCTAGCAAGTCTTCGCATTTTCATATCTTCAAAACCACTAAGTCTAAAATTTTGATTATTTTGATCCTTAACGTTTTGTTCAAGAACTTTTTCTACATCTTGAGTATTTTCAACATGCAGTTTTTTTTCAACCTCATCATAATGTATAATTGATTTTACAGCGGCATTTGCATTGCCATCTACGTTAAACTTTGTAGTCATATTAACCTTTGATTGCTGCGTCTATTTGTTGATCTAAAAAGTCTCTTGTTTCTAATCCTTGTGATCCCATAGCTTTTTGCATTGGGTTAAAAACTTTCATACCACTAGCAATTTTTTTATTTTTGTTTTTATTGCTACCTATAGATTTTACAAGATTACTTTTACTTGGTTTATAATTTTTTTTACCTGATTTAAACATTGTGCTCCTTTGTTAATGAAAAAAGGGAGGGCATGAAAACCCTCCCAGTCCTTTATTCTGCTTATGAATTATGCAGTTAAGTTAAATATTCCGTAGTTTGCGTTAGGTGAATTAGCAATTAAACACCACTCAGTTGTAAGTAGCTTTTTCTCGTTATCACCAGCGCTTGCTAGATCTTTAGTCGCAAAAGGGCGCAATTGGCCAAGCGAAAATGTGTCCATCTGTAATATGTCCACACGATTTGCGTTTTGATATCTATCTGGCACGAAGCTTAAAGTTCCGAAATCTGAGATATACAAATCTACAGCACCGGTTGTAGTCATTTCAGATGCTGGCTGATACTTTGAGGCAACCCCACCGAACGAACTAGCAATCTGCTTATGTGATGGAGAAAGTAATACTGCCTCTGGATTTCCGCCCAAAGTGTATGCTTTTAGAACACCAGCTTTTAGTAATGCTTCAGTAAAAGTACGATTTGTACCTCCCGCGAATGCGACACCGCCAGCTCCATTGGGATTAGCTGAGTTTGAGTTTCCAGAAAAGTTTGCAGCAGCAGTACTTGTGCCCGGAATGTTTCCACCATACCAAGATGATAGGGATGCGGTGTTTCTAGCTGTTCCTGATGAACCATTAGCTACAGCTGTATTAAGACCAACAAGCATATGCTCCATGTCTCTTTTTAGCTCACGACCAGCTTTGGAAAGTTGGTAGGCCATTTCTGTGCCGCTTTTTCCAGCTTGGTCCACTGCGTCTACAGTTCCAGAAACAGTAATTGCTTTTGCAGAAATAACTGTTCTGTTTGAAAGTTTAACAGTTGCAGATCTATCTAGAGCTGCATAGTCATCACCTTCTTTTTGTGCGTTTGAAGCAGCATCAGCAAGTGAGTCTGTGCTCCATTCGTGTAATGTTTGGCTTACAGAGGTCTTACCAATTCCTGAAAGGAATGGAACTTCTGTAGGCGCGATATTGTAAATAATGTCTTCAAAACTTTCTTTCATTGAGTTGGAATCAAAAGTCTCAAAGGTATTGGATGGCACTGCCATATTTATCTCCTTTTTTTATAGATAGATTTATCTAAAGTTTATTGTTGTTTAAAAGATCTTCTAAAATCGATGTCGCGTCTTTTACACTTCCCGATTTCTTCAATCTGTCCATTTTAGATTTGACACGTTTTGAATCTTCATTACTGTCTTCCACTTGATTATTAGTACTCAACGTATTAGGAACTACATTTACTTTTTTGCTTTTTATTTTACTATCTTTAAGTCTTTGATACTTCATAGCATTAGCAAGCAATAAGACTGAACGATGGTCAACTAACATGCCAATCTCTTCAGTACTAAAACCTTGAGATTTTGCAAATTCAACCAATTCAGTTCTAAATGCTGATCCTTTATTTACGTCTGCATAAATAGGTAGAGCGTTTTCCAATTTAGTTCTTTCAGAACTAATGTACTGATCGTAGATACGATCTTGCTCACCTTTTTTTTCATGATAAACGCGAGCCTGTTCTCTTTGAGCTTCTACAAGAGCTTCTTTCTTTTTATCAGATTCAGCTTTAGCACGAATATATTCATTCGGATTAGTTTGTAGAAGTTTATCAAGTTCGGCTTCTTGAGTTTGATTACTATTTAAAAAGTTTATAACATCATTAAGATTTGCTTCGTATAAATCTCTTTTTTGCTTAGCCTCTTGATACTCTTTTGTAAGATTGTTTTTAATTGAATCTATCTCTTTTTTTTCTTCCGAAAGTTTCTGAGTTTTTTGAGTATAATCCTTTTGCATAAGTCTTTGCTTTTTAAGATCTTCTAAAGGTACTTGCTCACCATCAATGTTGATAAAGTCTTCAGTTTTCTCAATCGGCACTTCCTCATCCAATAGGTCAATAAGCTCAGCATCTTCACCTAATTCATCATTGTTCTTTTCAGAAGTGACTTCTTCAGATTTGGACACATCGCTTTCGGGTTCTTGATTTCTTGAGGCATTAGGATCTAATCCTAACAGATTTTTCAAGTCACCTACTGCATCACTTGGGTTATTGTATATTTTACGCTCAACTGTTTCCTGTGTAACAGGATTGTCAGTTGCAGAGTCCACTTGGGATTGTTCTGGCATCTTAACTCCTTATTTATGATTGATTATTTTTTGTTGCAAGTTTTCCTGTTTCTAAAACAGTTTGCAATTCGTT
>TARA_B110000259_G_scaffold182822_1_pt1 | contig 10664 bp, 8 predicted proteins | sample TARA_B110000259 | Tara Oceans TARA_B110000259 (sample SAMEA4397649) | marine metagenome | biome: Polar Biome; feature: [SRF] surface water layer (ENVO:00010504); material: water (ENVO:00002006), including particulate matter (ENVO:01000060) such as... | depth 5 m | reverse complement strand
AAATTTAAATAAAACTAAAATTTTAAAAAATTGAATAATTTAATACCATATTAGTATTATGAAACAGATATATATAATTCTTAAAATTAATTTAAGAATATTTATATAAAAATTATATATATTAAATATTAATTATAATGAGTGGAAATAATGGAGATATTTTTAAATACTTAAAGAAATTTATAATTGCTAAAGGTGCCGAATTTACACATACCTCAATGGGAAGTCCATCGCAGTCTTATTATATTCAATCAGAAGATTATAACAATTTTATTAAAGAATATAATAAAGCATTAAAAAGAGGAGATAAGATTCATATTACCGAAAAGCATAAAACAATATCACCAATATTATTAGATTTTGATTTTAAGTTTAATGTAACTAATTCTAAAATCAAAAGATTATATACTAATGACACTCTAACAAAAATCATAAAGACATATACATCAATATTAAATGATTATATAGAATTAAAAAATTATGATGTTTATGTTTTAGAGAAAAAAACTCCTATAATTATGAAAGAGACCATTGGGAAAGATGGTATTCATATAGTAATTCCTGATGTGGTAACAACGCCTAATCTGCAATATATCATTAGAACTAAATGCTTAGATTTATTAAAGCCAGTATTTGAAGAATTAAATTATACGAATTCTATAGACGATATTTTCGACGAATGTGTTATAGAGAAGAATAATTGGTTGATGTATGGAAGTAGTAAACCAGATAAAGAAGCATATAAAGTTACAAAAGTATATAATGTTGAGAATGATAATATCACAGAAATTATTAATAGTAAGAGTACGGATGATTTAGTTGAATTATTTTCAATAAGAAATAAAAAAAAAGAAATAAATTTAAAATTTGAAAAAAATGATGAAATAGAAAATTTCACTAACATAATGGTTGAAAAAGAAAGAGAATCTTTAACATACAAACAGATTTTCAAAAAAACCAAAAATAATAAAAAAAATGAAAATATTGACATAGAATTAATAAAAAAATTTGTTAAAATTTTAGATGTCAATCGTAGTAATAATTTCGATAGTTGGATAAAACTTGGTTGGTGTCTAAGAAATATAGATTATAGATTATTAGAGGATTGGGTTGAATTTAGCAAAAAATCTCAAAAATATGATGATGGTGAATGTGAAAAGAAGTGGGAATATATGAAAGAAAGCAATTTGGGGATAGGAACTCTTAGAATGTGGGCCAAACACGATAATTTAAAAGAATATGTAAAAATTATTCAAGAAGATTTACATTCATTATTAGTTAAATCTAAGAGTGGTACAGATACAGATATTAGTGGAGTTATTTATCAAATGTATAAATATGAATTCGTATGTTCTAATATTAAAAGTCAAGTTTGGTGGGAATTTAAAGATCATAGATGGAAGCAATCGGATTCGGGGTATGCTCTAAAAAAGAAAATGTCAAGAGATGTTTTTAAAGAATTTAGTAGAATGGCTGCAGAATATAGTAATAAAGCAGTTAATACGGAGGATGAGGAAGATCAAGAAAGATTTACAAAATATGCCAAAAATTATAATAAAATAGCATCAGATTTAAAAAAAACTCCAAAAAAAAGTAATTTATTAAAAGAATGCAGTGAATTCTTTTATCAAGAAAAATTCGAAGAAAAATTAGATAGTAAATGTAATTTGATTGGTTTCAACAACGGAGTATATGACCTAGAAACATATGAATTAAGAGATGGGCACCCAGATGATTATATATCATTTACAACAGGAATTGATTATTTGGAATATAAAGAGACAGATTCTATAAATCAAGAAATTATAGAATTTATAGATCAAATATTACCCAAAGAAGAAATGAAAATATATTTACTTAAATTATTAGCAAGTTTTCTTAGTGGAAATATAAAAGATGAAAAGTTTCATATTTTTACAGGAACAGGTGCAAATGGTAAGAGTAAGATAATTGAATTATTCCAAAATTCTTTTGGCGAGTATTGTGGTCAATTTAATGTTACATTATTAACACAAAAAAGAGTTAAATCAAATGAAACTAATAGTGAATTGGCACAAGCAAAAGGTAAGAGATTTATGGTATTACAAGAACCGTGTGAAGATGAAAAACTTAATACTGGTTTTATGAAAGAGTTGACTGGTGGTGATAAAATTATTGCCAGAGGTTTATATAAGGATCCAATGGAATTTAAACCTCAATTTAGTATTGTTTTAACATGTAATCATTTGCCAAATGTTCCAAGTGATGATGGAGGTACTTGGAGAAGACTGAGGGTAGTTTCATATAATTCTAAATTTATAGAGGAGCCAAATCCGGATAAGAAAAATGAATTTAAAATTGATACTGAATTATCACTTAAATTTGATGGTTGGAAAGAAAATTTCATGTCTCTTTTAATTAATTATTATAAAAAATATACAAATGAGGGCATTTATGAACCCGAAGAAGTTTTAATTTGCACAAAAGAATATCAGAAAGATAATGATATTATGAAAAATTATATAGATGAAAGAATAAGTGAAAGAACTAATAGTTTCCTTACTCAAAATGAATTATACGCAGACTTTAAATACTGGTACAAAGAAAGTGGTCTAATGGTTAAAACAACTCCTACTAAAAATAATATCAGCAAATATTTTATTAAATTATACGGTTCTTATAATGGAGATTCCAAGGTAAATGGATGGAAAGGATATGAATTAAATAATATTAATATTATTGATAATAATGATGATATTTAATTATATATTGAAATTTATTTAAAATTTGAATATTTATATAATTAAAAAATAAATATTATATAAAATGAATTCTATGAATACAAATGATATCATTACAAAATCATTTAAAATTCTTAAAGAAATGTTAAATGATAGAAATGAAGATATTTCAAAAATTGAAAATATAACCGAAGAAGAATTACTATCATTTTATAACAATAATTCAATATTTGATATCGAGGTCAATGATAAAATTAAAGTAATTTATAATATGACACCTAAAATAAAAATTCAAGATATAAGAAAATTTATTAATATTAATGAAGATACTGATAATAACGATATAAATAAAACAATTATTTTCATATCAAAAGAAAAATTAACTACTAATAATTTAAAATCATTTAACGATTTTAAAAATAAACTTAATTTACAATTCTTTTACATTAAAGAATTATTATTTAATATTTATAGACACAAGTTAGTACCAAAACACGAGGTTATATCAAATGATAAAGAAATAGAGGGGATTATGAAAAAATATTTATTGACAAATAAATTCCAATTCCCATTAATTTTACATACTGACCCAGTATGCAAATATTTGAATATTAAAAGTAATTCAGTTGTTAAAATTACAAGACCTTCAGTTACTTCTGGAGAATATGTTTTGTATAGACATGTTGTTTAAAAATAATAAACTTTATAAACTAATAAATATAATTATATTTTTTCTATTTATATATTAAATTATAATGTCCTATGTACAAATTTCAGATAAAAGAAAATTAATATATATAAATAGAGGTTCTCCATCATTTCCTGGATTTAATGATAGTTCTTTAAATATTACAGATAATACTTTAAGAGATTCTTTTGATATTGTAGGATTCAAAATAAAATTAAATAAGTTTTTTAAAATACTTAGTGTCAATTTTAAATTCGAAGTTGATGAAATTTTTAAATTTTATAGATTCACGGGAAGTTTATCAAATACTTTATTATTAATTATAATATACGCATTACACTTTTCAAGTGTTAAAAAACATAATTTAATGGTAAACGCGAAAAAAGTGACAAGACAAGAAATATACCAATATAGAATAAGATTATGGAATAATAATTTCAATAAAACCCTTCCTATAATAGGGTATAATACTATTCCAAATAGTAATGTAAACGCAGAAACAGGAGGAGTTGATGATTTTCACAAAGTATTATATGACACTGGATTATTCGAATTTTATAATTATTTTAAAACTATTGAAAATGTAAATGCGGAAGATAAGTATTTAAATAAAATAAAAATATTATCACAGGATGTAAATAAGTATTTTTTTTTAACTGAACTTTTACTTAAATTATTATCAGATACAAGGGGAAATATTGATAGTGATAGTACTGATAAAACAATTTTAAGAAATTTTTCAGATTATACAACACCCGAAGAAGGTATTATTTCTCCGAATAATTGGGGAGTGGGGGGAAGAATTCAATATTCTTGTAAGAATGGCAGAAACCCATATATTATTGAAAGAAATATGAAATATAAGTTATTGAGAAATATTTATGATATAGTTCTTAAAATTAATAGGGATAGAGTGAAAATTAATAATAAATCCATTGAATTAAATAAAAATACAGAGAATATAAATAATGACGAAGTTTTAATTAATAAACTAAGAAATGATCAACAAGGTTATAATAATAAAATTACCACATTATTAAAAAAACAAGAAGAAATAACATCATCTAATAAAATAACGTTTATTAAAACATTATTATTATTCATTATATCAATGGCTATTATAATCTCAAATATATATATATCTACAACAAATGAAAAAAATAAATTATTACAGTTTAATATATGTATTATTGTAATAATATTTATTATGAAATTTTATTATCTATTTAAATAAATAACTAAAATGTCAGCATTAAATATTAGCAAAAGTTATAATTATAATTATAATAATAATTTAAAAAAAGTAATACCATTTCTTATAGAAAGAAAATATTGCTATAGTTCCCCTAAAAAGAAAGGGGTAATTAATTCTGATGGAACACCATCTATAAAAACTCCACAGTCTAAATATACTCTTTTTGATTCCCTTACAAAACCATTAATTTTAAAAGAAATAAAACCCACTGTAACAACAATGCAACCAGATGATTTTTTAAAGGAAAAAGTAATAAACTCTTTTACAAATATTATATTAAATGAAGTTTCAACTTATAAAGATCAAGCAGTACAAAGTGGTATTAATGATACCTTAGATGAAACAAATAATACATTACGAAAACATCAAAAAAAAATTTTAATAAACTTAAATGATAATTTAAATGAATTAAATAATGAAAAACATAATAATATCACATCTTATTCAAAAAAAGATTATAATAAAAATAAATATGCGTTTTATATTAATTTAATTATAAATACTTTATTAGTATTTGTTATAATATTCGCATTACATTCTTTAAGTTCTGGCGACCCTCCAGTATTACCAAAAAAAATAATACTTTATGCTAATATTATTATTATAGGTGTCTATATGACATATTTAATAGTTAAATTAAATAGTTCTAATGATAGAAATAAAAGTAATTGGAATCAATTCAATTTTAGAAATATTAGTATAGAAGAAAATGTATAGAATTTTTATTTAATTAATTCTAATTCACCTTGTATAGTTACTAATGAATTACTATAATTTCCACTAAAATAAACTAAATTATTTTTTTCATTGAAAATATTTGTTTGTATTTTTTCTAAATTTTCACCACTATCATCTGCAATATACTGTTCTGTTATTATAATATTATTTATATTATTTTCTTGCTCAGATAAAATATCTTCATTGTTAAAATTTTGATTAAGTTCTTTTTTTTCTGTATTATTCTTTAAATTATACACAACCTCTTTTTTTATAATTTCTTTTTTTATAATTTCAATATTATCCTTATTGTGTAAAATTATTATTATAATTAAACAAATTGATAATAATATTGAGATTATATAATCAACCTCAATAAAATAAACTATTAATAATAAATATAAAGTTTTAATACCACCATCATTTATAAATTCTAAAAAAATAGAATGGTTTATATATGGTGATAATAATATATAAAGGCATAATAATAATTTAAATATAATTAAATAGTTTTTATTAAAATTTGAATATTTCATTTTATTAATAAAAATATTTTATTAATAATGGAAAATGAGATAATTGATAAAACTTTTATATCCCAAAGAGGTTATGGATTACTTAAATCTCAATTAAATTATAAAGAATTAAATAATATTAAAGATGAATTAACAGTTTCTCCAAAAACAATGAATAGTTTTGGAAATTCTAACCCTACAAGGTATAATATTTACACTGAAAGTACTAAAAAAATATACGTTCCAAAATACTATGGGTTACAGAAATTTGGAAAACCGGATGTTAATAAATTATTAGATGGTGTAGATGTTAATTTGAAATTTAAGGGTGAACTTCGTGAAAATCAAGTAAAGCCAGTCGATAGATTTTTAGAAGCTGCAAGAGACCCTTTAAAAATGGGAGGATTAATAAACCTTTCATGTGCTGCTGGAAAATGTATGGGTATAGATACGCCTATTATTATGTATGATGGAACTATAAAAAAAATTCAAGATATTAAAGTTGGAGATAAATTGATGGGCGATGATTCAAGACATAGGAATGTATTAAGTTTAGCAAGAGGTTCTGAAATGATGTATGATGTTATACCAGAAAAAGGTGATAAATATAATGTTAATGAATCACACATATTATCCGTAATATCATCTACAAATATATCTAAAAAAATTAAAAAAGGAACAATTATTGATATTCCATTATTAGATTATTTAAATTTACCTAAACCATTAAATGGTAAATATAATAATCATTTATTGGGATATCGTGTAGGTGTTGAATTTCCATACAAAAAAATTGATATTGAACCATATATTTTAGGATACTGGTTAGGAAGTGGTGTAAATACTAATATGGAAGGTTTATATGACAATTGTAAAGATAAACAAGAGGGTGTATTATTTAATATGTTAAGAAACCATAAATTAATTATGAATAAACATATACCAGATTTATACAAATGTAATAGCCGCAAAGTTCGCTTAGAATTACTTGCCGGAATAATTGATTCTTGTGGATGTCTTGATAAAAACGGATATGATATTATAGATTGTAATGAAAAATTATTAGATGATATTATATATTTATCTCGTTCATTAGGATTTGCTTCTTATAAAAATGAATGTGAAAAAAATTTCATATATGAAGGAGAAAAGAAATTGGGAATATATTATAGAACTTATATTCATGGAAGAGGAGTAGAAAAAATACCTATTAAATGCGATAAAAAAAAAATATCAAAAATAAAAAATAAAATAAATGCATTAAATACAAGAATTAGAATAGAAAAAAAAGGGATTAATAATTATTATGGTTTCACATTAGATGGAAATCATAGATATCTACTTGGAGATTTTCAAGTTACTCATAATACGGTAATGGCTTTAAATATTATTTCTAAATTAAAAAAGAAAACATTGGTAGTAGTTCATAAAGATTTCTTACTAAAACAGTGGAAAGAAAGGATCGAAGAATTCCTTCCTACGGCACGTGTTGGATTATTAAAAGCAAAAGTAATTGATATTGAAGATAAAGATATTGTAATGGCTTCTCTGCAAAGTTTATCTATGAAAGAATATGATAAAGGGACTTTTGATGAATTTGGTTTAATGATAGGTGATGAAATACATAATTTTGCCGCAGAAGTATTTTCAAGAGCATTATTTAAAATAAATTTTAAATATTCTCTTGGTCTTAGTGCTACAATGACAAGAAAAGATGGTTTGTCAAAAGTATTCAAATGGCATATAGGGGATATAGTTTATAAAAATAATAAAAAAAAAATAGATAATGTAAATGTAGAATGTTATGAATATTATAATGAAAATCAATTATATTCACGAGAAGTTACACTACCTTTTAATAATAAACCTAATATGGCTCGTATGATTAATAATATTTGCGAATTTGATGATAGAATTGATTATATCGCAAATATTGTAAAGAATATTAAACAAAAAGAGAAAAATAGAAATATACTTCTCCTAAGCGATAGACGTGGGCATTTAAAAGAATTGAAACAAAAAATAGAGAATATTCAATTAGATAATAGCGAATGTGGTTATTATGTTGGTGGTATGAAAGATAAAGAATTGAAATATACAGAAGATAAATGCGATATAATTTTAGCAACTTTTAGTATGGCGTCAGAGGGGTTAGATTTACCCAAGCTTGATAGTGTAATTTTATGTAGTCCAAAATCATCTATTGAACAATCGGTTGGAAGAATTTTAAGAAAAAAAATAGAAGATAGAACATATATACCATTAATTATTGATATTATTGATAATTTCTCTATGTTTATTAATCAAAGTAAAAAAAGAATTAAATATTATAAAAAATGTGATTATAATATTTCACATATAAAATCTAAAAAAACTATTAAAGATGAAACAAATGAGATTAAATTAGAAGGTAAATGTATGATTAAATAAAATGAATTAAATTTAATTAATAAAAAAAAAATATAAATTATAATATAAATATAAATATAATATGTTTAGTACAGTTTTAAAAAACTCTATTTTATTTGTTTTAATAATACTTATATTACATTTTCTTATTAATAATATATTAGTTGAAAAAAAAATTGTAATGAAAGAAGAAGAAGTAAAAAATGTTGTTGAAGGAAAAGAAGGAAAAGAAGGAAAAGAAGAAAAAGAAGAAAAAGAAGATATAGATATTGATTATCCTCGACCTGAAAGAAACACAGAGAATACAAAAAAACAAGAATTATATGATTACGTATTTGATAAAAATGCTACAAAAGATTTAGATACTTATTATAATGTTGATAATGATATTGATGCTAATAATAAAACAGATACTGAAGTTAAATGCGCAGATGATTCTAATAATTTTTGCAATACTACAAAACCAACACACGATGAATTAAAGGCACATTATGGAAATTTCAATTTTAATAAATTACAATGTTCTAACAATCTTGATAAAGAAAAAGAAGTTAACGTAGTTAATAATTATGATGATGAAAAACCAATGAATGGTGGAAAATCAAAGGACTGTGAAATTTTAGCATATGATTTATCCGATAATATATATGAAAATATTTAAAATTTGAATAAATTTAAAGTCATATAAAATTAAATAATAACTTATATTTATTAAAAATGCAAACTGGGTATATATCCTTTTGTAATTCTACTGCTTTCAACATAAAAAGTGAAAATATAAAAAAAGATATTTTAAATAAAATAGAAACCTTAACCGGTATAAAAATTATACAAAAACATTTTAATAATTTCTACGAAAGTCATTTTAAAAAATTAAATGATGTTCCTCATTTAATTTCTCTAAAATCAAATGGTAATCCATACCTTCTATTTTTAACTAGAATTAATTTTATTAATATTTCTATATTTATTGATAAAAAAATTCAACCAGGTTATTTTCTCCCCAGAATGATTATAACATATTTTCAATTTGATGACAAGTTATATAATAATACTTTATTTGACGGGGAAATGGTTAAAATAAAAAATAATAAGTGGAATTTTATTATAAATGATATTTTCATTAATAAAAATAATAATTTGTCTAATCAAACTATTTTAAATAGATTAGATATTATTTATAATATTTTTAAAAATGATGTTAATTTTACACAATATGATATATGTATCTTTTCGATTAATAAATATTTTAAATATGGTGATATGAAATATATGGTAGAAGAATATAAACAAAAATTAAATTATACTTGTCGTGGTATTTATTTTAACCCTTTATATTTTAAATTTAAAAAAATATTATATAATTTTGATAATAGTTTAATTAATTCAGTTAAAAGAATTAAATATCAAAATAATGAAGATTTCTTAATTTCTAAATCCAATAGAAAAACAGAAAATATATCCAGTTTAATTGATAAGAGTTCTTCTGATATTAATAATAAGAACAAAATTTTAAAAGTTCCAGATTTAATAAAAATATCAAATACTAAACCCATTATTAATAATAAAGAAAAAAATGATAAAACTAAAGAGTTCTACATAGAACAAACTGATATGCCGGATGTATTTTATTTATATGATATTAATAGAAATACGACAGTTATAACTGCTTATATTCCAGATATTATTACAAGTCATTACCTTAAAGATATATTTAAAGAAGTTACGATAATAACAAAATTAAAAATTAAATGTAAATTAATTAATAAAAACAATAAAGAAAAATGGTGTCCATTTGAATTATGTTAAAATTTCATAATATTTCATAATATTTAATAGAAAAAACTTTTCGTCTCTTGTTTTTCCTTTTTTTTTTTTTTTTAAAATATCCCAACCATTTTCAAAATATCCTTCTTGGCCATTAATGATTTTTGAATTCCATCTTTGTATTTTTCAATAAAATCCTTTCTATTGATACCTTCTCTGCAAACACTGTAAGATATGTAATTCATCAATTTAAATTCCATATCATATAACTCTGTATCTGTATAATCATAATCGCATAAGGTATTAATTTCTTCGTTGAGCAAGTAGAAATCGTCATCCAATAATTTATTCGAAATTCTCCAGGAGATAATTCCGAGAAGTTCCAAAGATTTTGCATTTGTAATCTTATTAGATGATAAAAAGAGTTTAATCATATCAAATGTCATAGAAAGTGTTTCTCTTACAGATGAACCGCTTTTTGTCTCGCTGAAAATTATAGAATTATGAACGTCAAAAACCCATCCACAACATGTAGAAACCATTTTATTGTCCGGACCTTTATAGCTTTCAGAAACCATCAATTTTGCAAGAGA
>TARA_B110000259_G_scaffold187345_1_pt1 | contig 10675 bp, 12 predicted proteins | sample TARA_B110000259 | Tara Oceans TARA_B110000259 (sample SAMEA4397649) | marine metagenome | biome: Polar Biome; feature: [SRF] surface water layer (ENVO:00010504); material: water (ENVO:00002006), including particulate matter (ENVO:01000060) such as... | depth 5 m | reverse complement strand
AACCCACCACTCAAGTCAAGATTACCAACATTAGTCGATGAAATCAACAAGCAAATTTTACGAATTAAGAACCGAGAAAATGAGGAGTTTGTGGAAGAGTATATGGAGATAATTAATTTGTATTATGATGAATAATAAAAAATTATTATAGATGATTAGATTAATTTGTTGATTAGATTAATTTTTATGTATATGTAAAAAAAATTGAATAGGAACAACAATATATATTCATATCTATCAAAAACAAATAAACGAATAAATAAAGCACAATGACTTACGATACAATTATGACGAAGGTAGACGCGGAGGTGGACGGGATGGATGCTGAATTGGTAATTGAGGCGCTAATCGCTGAGGAGATTGCCGTGATGGATGCCGCAGTTCTTTATGATATGGCGGTGGACGCAGAAGTTGATGCAGAGGTGGCTGCGATGGATGCTGAAGTAGAAGCAGAGGCTCAATAGGCATTTTGATTAAACAAAAAATTAAAAAAAGTATTATAACAAACATACCTTTTTTAATTTTTCCATTATCAAAGCGCTCCATTGTTTATAATATATAATATAAAATCTAAACTATTTTAAATAAAAATTTTATTTTAATAAAAAAAAATTGATTGGACAGACATAATTATTAATTATGTATCAATATAAAATTATGTCTGCTACTATGATTCAGGAAGTCGTTGCTATTATGGACCGCTCGGGCTCTATGCGTGGAAAGGTCGCTGATTCGGTTGGCGGATTTAATACGATGCTTGATGTTCTACGCACAGAACAAGAAGAGAAAACCGATATTAATGTATCAGTTAAGTTATTTGATAATGAGGAAATTCTTCTATTTCGGTCCCTACCTCTTTCTCAGGTTCGCCCACTGGAAGAGCGCCAATTTGTTCCACGAGGACAGACTGCTCTACTTGACGCAATCGGTAATACAATTACATACTTTATGGAGAAGAAGCTACTTGACCCTGCCGCATATGACTGTTGTACTGTTTATGTTGTAACCGATGGACTTGAAAATTGTAGTCGCTCATTCACTAAATCGCATATCAAGGAACTGATTCAGGCTGCCGATAGTAAATATAATATCAAGGTGATTTATCTGGCTGCTAACCAGGACGCTATTCTTGAGGCGGGTAATATTGGAATTAACGCAGGACAAGCTATTAATTATTCTGAAACACCAGACGAGACGAATGCCGTTTATCGTGGAGCAGCTGCGATGGTTATGCGTCATCGTAGTAGTGACCCGTTTGAGTTTCTACAGGTAGAACGCGCCGCATCTCAGCATTCGCATATGCCACGAGCACCACTACCAGTAACCAGAACGCCATCAATTACCCGCACACAAGGACATACCAGAAATCATTCATCATCCCCTGCTAGCCCCACGCCGCCACCACCACCACTTAAGCGTCAGCACCACGTTCTGTTCCAGTAAATAATAGATATAAAATTAAAAATCAAGAACTTATTTAGTTTTTTTTTATCAATCAGTATCAAGTTTCCATACTCTACATAGCAATCTATATTCTGTTGTTGTAATTTCACAAATATTATCTATATAATAATTGGTTGCGGAATAAATTTGTAAATCATTTACAAAATCACTGTTATATTGTATGCTTTGTTCGTTTATTTGGGAAAATAAACTATTTATAGTTAATCCAGTTCGAGGAATCTTAATATAATAGTATAATTTCTTTGAAAATGGATATTCTTCGCCATTATCATACTTATCCGGAGAAAAATATATAGGATGAGATATAACTATTGTATCACGACTTTTATATTCAAATATTACAATATCCAGTTCTGATTCAGTAAGGGAAAGTTTATCAATATAAAAATTTTTGGGGTCAAATTGAAATCCTCGCCAAGATTTGTCTCTTGTTATTTGTTTAGATACTGTATCCATCTATATATATGTTATAAAATTTTTTATATAACTTTATTACTATAATAAAGTTATAATATGTACTGGATGGGATTCGAACCCACGAAGCTTTCGCTATACGAACTTGAGTCGTACCCCTTGGACCGCTCGGGCACCAGTACTTAAACTGAATAGTGGTGCTGTATTCAACCACCACTATTATATATACTATATATAAAACCTTTATATCTAATTATTATTATATTTAATTATAAATTGAATAAAAATATAATTGTTTTAACAATATACATATATAATAGTTAATAGATAATACAATGACTTCCAATAAACAGCCACTCATTATATCATTCGAAGGTAATATTGGTTCTGGGAAATCGTCTATTTTTAAATATATACAGCATAACAGCGAACAGATATTTTCAAAAGATTTAAAGATATGTTTTATAGATGAGCCGAAAAATATTATTGCGTCAATTATCGACTATTACGATTTATCATTTCAATTAAATGCTTATATCAGTCGGATATATAAACTTAAAGACGCTATTGATAAAAATTATGATATTATATTTACGGAACGCTCGGCACTGTCTGATAAAAAAATATTCGGTAAAATGTTACACGAAGAATATGATTATGTTGATGAAAATGAATATTATAAAATATATAATAAATTATACACGCAATATGCTGAATATATTGATAATACTAAATTCATATATATTCGTACAAAACCCCATGCTTGTCTTAATAGAATTGATAAAAGAGGACGTGCGACAGATTATATGTCATTGTATTATATCCAAACTTATCATTATTATTATGATACTTGGCTTAATACTACCGATATGATTGGAAAAAAAAATGTTGTTCTCATTGATGGTAATGATGAAACAAATAAAAGCTTATTTGTTGAAAACAATTTTTATGATGTTCTTATGGATAAGATAGTTGAATTTGTATCAAATCAATAATCAAATTTACATAGGATGATGAATTATCCAGTTCATATCATCATATATTTTATATAATTTCGTTTCATATATTTCAAAATTTCCCATACGCACAACCCAATCGTGTGTAATACGCCCCAACTTCCTTATTATTTTTATTATAAGTTTTTTATGCGAAGTGTTATCACCCAATATCTCATAATATTTATTGTATAAACGACAACATTCCAATACTGAATCTTCGTTATCTATTATATAGTCTTTCATATCTCTATTTGTCAACTCACAAGACTTAAACATATCATCTTCTAAACAAGATATTTTTTTTTCGATAATATTTTTTATAACCTTTAAATATTTCCTATCATATGTCTCACGCCTTATATGATATAAAATAATACGTTGTAAATCATCTGGAACCCGTGTATAAATGGTGTTTATTACCCGCCTTGATCGATTTCCTCTATAAACAGATTGTATTCTGGTAGCATAAATACCCACGTAGTAACGATAATGGGTCAAACAATATAATTTGACCCCTCTTGAGTATAATGTTTTAGATTTGTTAGAGCAAATATATCTATTTGATATGTTGCTACATTGACATCTTTTTGCTTTTTCAAAATTAATTATCATATGTATAATTAGATGTAAATATATTAATTTTTATGATACTTTAATCAATTTTTAAATATTTAGTATATATATATAATATGACTCCTGGATGTCTATCAATTATGTGTAAGCATAAAATAAAAAACCGGGAAGACGCAAGACAATTTATACTAAAAAACCACCCTGATAAAAATAGTGATTTTCCACAAGACGAATTGAAGACTATACTAGCTTGTTATAAAGAGAAAAATTTTTGCTATCAGAAAGGAGAAACAAAAACTCCCAAACGTAAAGCATCATCCATTAAAGCGACCAAGAAAGCCAGAGAAAAAATGTTTACTTGTATGCGTAAAACTGCTAATTTTGGTAAAATTAATATCGCCCATAAATTTGATAGACCTGGTTTTAGCGAGGATATATTGAATAAAGATATGATTGAGGCATCACCTAAAATAGTTCAGCTATTAAATAATATAAAAAAAATAGATGCTGAAGACCAGCGTAATCACGGCAAAAAATTCAAACATTTTATATTTTCGGACATTAAAGAAGGCGGTTATGGGGCAAAAATTATATCTTCGGTATTGATGGCGAACGGTTTTAATAATGTTGTTAAAGCACGCAAAGTTTCCAAGAGTAAGCAATTACAATTATATTTAGATGTCGCGAACAGCCAATCCAATTTTGCATTATTATGTTCTAATAGCATATATGGTTCAACTTTTAATGAAAAACTTAAAAAAACAGTTCTCGATACATTTAATTCGCGACCCGGAAATATTAATGGTAATAAAATAAGAATTATTGTTTTAGATAGTGGTTTCAAAGAAGGCATTGATTTATTTGATGTTAAATACGTTCATATTTTTGAACCATCTATGACCGTGGCCGATTTAAAACAAATTGTTGGGCGCGCAACAAGAACGTGTGGTCAAAAAGGACTTGAGTTTCAGCCTGGGAAGGGTTGGCCGTTATATGTCTATAATTATTATTTGACTGTATCAACGATGGGACAGAATTCTTTATATGCGAGCAATTATTTAACCAATAATATAACTGAACCTATAATTAATGAACCCGATAAAGATATACTTATATTCAAAGATGTTGAAAAATTCAGCGATACAGCCAAATTATTCAGTGAGTTTGACGCTACTATGGATAAGTTGTCCAATCAATTATATGATTTGGCTCCTACATTTGCGGTCGACTATGAATTGACTACTAATTTACATAATGTTGAAGATTTAAATCACGAATTAATGGAGAAAGATTTATATATGATGGGTGGCGCCAACAACGTTCATCGTAAAACTAATACTAACGCCCCTTATTACAAACTTGATTTTATATATTGTAAGGGTAAGTGTGGTAAAAAAACCACCAACGATATACCCGTCGGAGTTGACTTCTTAAAGCAGGTTTATCTCAAATATAGCCATCCAAGAGGAGATATACCAAAAACCAATAAACGCCAATATTTCTGTGATTATTTAACCAAGCATAAAAATGGAGATATATACTGTGCACAATTAAATAAAGAGTGGTCGTCAAGATATGCTTATATCCCAGGTATAGTTGAGAAAAACAAGAAAATTAATAACATTAAGGCTGATCTTGAAAAGATTGAGTTAGATGTGGGTAATGATAATGAGACCGAAGAAGAGACTGTTAATAACGCTCCTCCTGCTCTCAAACGAGCAACTTCTTTTCAATTAAGACCCAAATCTAAGGCTCCATTACAGATTGTAGAATATGTCAGTAAAACAAACAAACCATCTGGCTGGTATCCAAATCAAAAATTAACATTCGTAAAAATGAGAGATTTCATTAAATCCAATTACAATAAAAAAGAATACAAATGGTCGCCTATGGTTATAGAAAATAATTGTGTGCCCCCTGCTGGCGCGAAAGCAAAATCTTCCAGTGATGTTACTCTAAATCCTACACAGAAATTCATTTCTAAATTCTTTTGTCCCGAGTCACCATACAAGGGATTGTTATTATGGCATTCGGTCGGCACAGGTAAGACTTGTTCTGGAGTTTCTATTGCTTCCAGTTCATTCGAACAAGCAGGATACAGTATATTATGGGTCACGAGATCTACTTTGAAAAGTGATGTTTGGAAAAATATATTCGACCAGATATGTCATTCTGTGATTAAACACGAGGTAGACAACGGTCTCATATTACCAGAAACAATCACGGCGCGTAAAAAACTATTGAGTCGTAATTGGTTAGAACCGATGTCTTATATGCAGTTTAGCAATCTATTAATTGGTAAAAATAAAAATTATGATATATTGAAGACCAGAAATGGTGCCGATGATATTCTCAAAAAAACACTTGTTATAATTGATGAAGGACACAAATTATATGGTAATGACCTTAAACACACAGAGAAACCAAATACTGATATTATGGAAAAATTGATAATGAATAGTTATAAAAAATCCAAGGCTGATTCTTGTAAATTATTAATTATGACGGCGACACCATTTACCAATAGCCCCCTTGAATTATTCAAATTAACCAATTTATTTATGGAAACTGAAGCTGAAAAAATAACAACAGAGAAAAAAGAATTCATAAAAGAATATATGAGCAGTGATAATATATTAAGTGAATCTGGTTCTAAAAATTTAGCCAATAAACTATCTGGTTATATTAGTTATTTAAACAGGGAGAAAGATGCTTCTCAGTTCGCGCAACCAATTATGATTGATGTTCCGGTATTAATGACTACTGTGGATAGCACTTTGAGAGAAGCAATATTTTTGGGTAAAAAACTTGATGGCGTCGATGAAGCCGTCAAAATACAAATAGATGATTTAAAGGAGAAAATCAAAAAAATGAAAGACGACGTTAAAAGAGAAAAAATTAATATTTCCACATTAAAAAAAACACTTGATGACACGCCTCCGTCTTGTAGAAATTTACCAACAAATACAGAAAAACAACAGTGTCTTAAAAAATACAAGGACGAACTCGCTGCGACAAAGGAAAAATTAAAACCATTACTTGCTAAAATACGTGAATTACAGGATGAATTAGATAAAATAAAAGACACAACGGAAACAGTTAAACAGACCCAGAAACTAAAAAAACTCAAAAACTCTCTAATACAGGAATATATGTTATATAAACGCTGTGGAAACATTCGATATGCCACTCCAGAGAATACCGTTCCCAAATCAAGAAAAAAAGGTATTTCAAAATCTTTAACACATTCAAAAACAAATAAACAAACCACGCGGAAATTTAAAAGTATTTAGTAATATATATATATAGTATGGATCCAGAAACCGAAAAGAAAGCTTTTCTCAATACGTTATCTAATAATAATATAGACGGATTCGGAAAGCTAAAGCTAAAACCAGATATTTTTCAGAGTTATTTTATAAATTATATTTTTAAAATGCCTCATGCGCGGAACATGATGACAGATTTTATAACATTACTAAGAAACGAGGGTATTGACAATACTGATGGACAACCGAATACATATAATAGCCTATCTACTAAGATTGACGCCGATTGTAAAAAAAATTTTTCTAATACAAAGTTGGGAGATCGAATTTGTTTTTGTTGTGGTGAGGAGATTATTACAAATAACGAAGGCGACGCGACTGACGTTGCGTGCGACCACGTAGTACCTATAATAACTATGTTAATGACAATAAAACCAGATTCTATAAAAAATAATTTACATTATATACATAAAACTTGCAATTTGCGTAAAAGTAATAAGGACATATTTACAATATATAACGAAGTAGGAAAACCCGGTGGTTTATTTAAATGTCAAAACAATAACATGCAAATATGTAAAGCGAAATTTATAAGTATTTTAAAAAACTTAAAGTTAAGGGAAACATCCGATATAGTGCATCGTGTAGAGGTGATGCATCGATACCAAGAGGAGATAGAGGCACTTAAGGGCCGGTTAGCATTTTTTTTAGACGATGCTAAACCAGCCCAAGTTCTTATGTTTCTCGGCAATCCGAATGTTAAACCGGTGGCGAGGGCGAGGGTTAAACATGTGACGCAAAAACGAAATTTGCCTGTTATTAAATCTGCGTTTCAAAAAGTCGATCTTAAACAAGCGATAAAAAAAACTCGTGACGACGATTTGATTAAACAAGCGATAAAAAGAACTCGTGACGACGATTTGAGAAGGACGAGAAGACTTAAGAGAGAATCGATGAAAAATGGTACAAATACAGCATCACGAAAACTGTCGACATCATTTGCCACAACACCAAATACTGTATCAACACCAAATAATGTATCAAGATCAAGAACAAGATCAAGATCGAGAGCAAGTTCAAGAGCAAGTTCAAGATCGAGACCAAATTCACGAACAAGTAATGCTAGTCTGTTGTTGGGGTTGGCAAATCCTGGACCGTAAATATATTAGTTGCAATGTTCTTACCGTTCCCAAATCAACAAATCACACGAAAATTTAAAAGTATTTAGTAATATATATATATAATAAATATGTCTTTTAAACTTCTTACTGCGGAACAACGACCCGATGTAGCCAGGGTTTTTATTACATTAAAACCTACATCACACGAAATTAGAATGGGTAAAATTTACGAAACACTTGAAACACTCGATAGAATAAATGATGACAATAAAGAATCAATCGGCAAGGATGATATCGCTGCTATGTTGTTAAAAAAACAATTGCTTAAGGAACTAAATGTTTTACACCTTTGAACATTTAAAACGCCGATTTTTAATAAATAAATAAATAAATATATATATATATAAGATGAAAATATTATGTTGTGGTGATAGTCATACTGGAGTATTTAATTATTGTAATAGCAGACAAAATGAGTTTGTATTTGATGTATGTGTAGTTAGTGGAGCCACAGCACAAGGTGCTGTTAATCCAAATAGTAAAACAGATGCTTTAAACATTTTTGAAAAAAAAATTAACTCTACTCATGCCGATAAAATTCTTATAATGTTAGGTGAAGTTGATTGTGGATTTGTTATATGGGTTAGGTCTAAAAAATATAATATTAGTATAGATGACCAAATAAATATTTCTGTTAATAATTTATTTACATTTTTAGATAATATAATAGCAACTAAAAATTATACTAATAAAGATATTATAATTTGTGGTTCAATTTTACCAACTATTAAAGATAATACTGATAAAAAATTTTTAATTGGTGCAAGGAGTGAGGTTGATGTTTCACAACTTGAAAGAACTAAAAAAACAATTGAATATAATAATTTGTTGAAAATAAATTGTCATAAATATGGTTATAATTATATTGAAATAGTAAATGATATACTTGGAAAAGATGGTATAGTAAGAGATGAATTCTTAAATTCTAATTCTGCTGATCATCATTTAGACAACGAAAAAACATACAAATTATGGCTGTCTAAATTAAAAAATATGTAAAAGAACTATCAACAAGAAAGCGAAAACCTAAAAAATATCTGGTTTCAGTCGGCATTTTAAATGTTCAAAGGTGTAAAAAACCAAGTTAAACCAGCACATAACAAAACACCAAAACATATCACCAAGGGCTTTGAAGTTCGTGCCGCGGGACGAAAAAAATACCACCGCAATAAAAAAACCGTAACCGACACCAATTTAAAAAAAATAATTGGTGATAAAAAAAGCGCTAAAAACAAAAAAGATAAAAAAGATAAAACGCGTAGAAAAAAAAACAAAGATAATAAAAAATGAGGTTGATTAGAATTCAATAATTTTCAGTTATCATATATATTTTATATTATATATATGATATTTACAGCGGGTTGTTATATATTTACATTTTCTTGTATGTCTTTTTGCAGTCAGGGTGCTTCATGGCGGCACCAAAATCAATGTCGCGGGATTTCGCGAAGCTTTTGACGTGCATAATCCATTTGCTAGGGGCCTTTTTGGTACCTTTCTTCGCCGCTTTCTTCGCTACTTTCTTAGGTGCTTTCTTGGCGGTCTTTTTGGGTTTTTTACCGCCTTTCTGTTTTTGGGATTTGCGACCGGCTTTACGCGAACCCCTGCGTTTCTTGGAGGATTTATTGCGACGATTTTTACCACCGAGCATAGCCATGGCCTCCTCCGCACCACCATTTTGGTCTTCATCACCAGCAACATTCTCATCAACGGCAACCTCCGCATCAGCGACAACCTCGTCATGATCCATACTGTCCATTATATATATATATATATACAGAATATTATAAATTATTTAGTATATTTCCTAAATATACTTGAGCCATATTATCATACTAATTAAATTATTGGCTCATTATATAATGAATTATCTATATTTACTATTACCAATTTTAAGTGTATATTCTGTTGGTTCTTTTTATCCAATAGAAAAGAACGCGGGTAAGGATGTTGCATACCGCCCACCTGGCTGGGTATTTGGAGTTGTATGGCCTATATTATTATTGTTGATTGGGCGTTCATGGACGCTCGCACCAGAATTAACCAAATATTATATAATTTTAACAACTCTTTTAGCAAGTTGGTCTATATTTTATGCGAATAATAGGACATATGCGTTTCTAAATATTTTGGCTTCAATTGGAATAACTTTATATGTAATATTTAATAAATTCAAAAAATTATCAGCTAAATTATTAATGCCGTTATTGGGATGGCTTATATTTGCCTCGTATCTCTCATATAATTCTATTTGATTATGCGATAATATTTTTGCCTTTATATTTCAATAAATCCATATTTTCGGTTGATGTTGGAAATTCATCAAAACTATAATAATCTTGAAGCAAAAGCCATTCGAGTAATCCACCAATGTACAAATATACACTGGAAAACCCTAATTTTGTTAATTGTTCGTATTTTTTTAATACATTCTGATCTACGCTATTCTCTCCATATATTACGATATTTATACTTTTATCGGATTTTAAATATTTTGAGATTTCTTCTATCTCTTTTTCAGGTGATAATGTATTTTTAATTAAGCAAGATTGATTATTTATATCTAATGTATTTATTATCAAAAATTTACCATTTGTATTATTTTTCACAATATTTTGCATTCCTTCAAAATTTACTTTCAATATACTTTGGTTAACACCCATTTTATTATAATTTATCAGTATTATTTTAATATCAAAATAATACACATTTGTTATAATCTCTCTAAATATAAAATGAAAACTAAAAATTTTATATAATAATTTATAAATTTTTA